>Ga0182027_10000234_pt1 | contig 94180 bp, 90 predicted proteins | sample 712E1DmetaG_FD_121300 | JGI IMG/M metagenome (GOLD analysis project Ga0182027, IMG submission 121300) | Permafrost microbial communities from Stordalen Mire, Sweden - 712E1D metaG (Illumina Assembly) | ecosystem: Environmental > Terrestrial > Soil > Wetlands > Permafrost | place: Sweden... | reverse complement strand
TGGCGGAAGGGATGGGATTCGAACCCATGATGGGGTTTCCCCCATACCGCCTTTCCAAGGCGGCGCACTAGACCAGCTATGCGACCCTTCCGTAACCAACATTGTAACAAAATAATTGCCCTATCTGTTACTAAAGAGTTAAACTAAAAGTTACAGAGACTTTAGCCAAATGCGTTCTTTCCCATGAATGCGAGGCGTGGGACTGTGTTTTTCCGTAACTTCATCAATCTAATAAAGAGGTATTTTTAAGTGGCATTAATCCAACTACAAGAGGTTTCCAAACTTTACGGTTTCGGCGATGCCACGACCCTGGCTCTTGATGAGGTAGGCCTGTCTGTAGAAAAAGGAGAATTTGTGGCCATTATGGGCCCAAGCGGCAGTGGCAAAACGACCTTAATGAATATTATTGGCCTTCTAGACCGACCCACACATGGTTCATACCGTTTGGGGAATGAGCCAGTAGATAGGTTGCGCTCTAACCATCAGGCTCGCCTACGGCGTGACCGCATTGGCTTCGTTTTTCAGTTCTATAACCTGTTACCACGGCTGAATGTAATAGATAATGTCTCCTTACCCCTAGCCTATCGGGGAACGACACCAGTGCGCCGTGCGAAAAAAGCTAGTGACATTTTAGAGCTAGTCGGCATGCGCGAACGCGAATATTTTATGCCTGGCCAACTTTCTGGCGGCCAAGCCCAGCGCGTAGCCGTAGCAAGAGCACTAATTAATAAGCCAAGTATAATTATCGCCGATGAACCTACCGGCAATCTGGACAGCACGGATAGCAGAGTTGTCATGGAGCTATTTGCCGATATCCACCGTCAAGGCAACACAATTTTACTAGTTACACATAACCCCGAGCTTACTCGTTATGCCAACCGGGTAATTTACATGCGTGACGGCATGATTGTTGGCGACGAGAGAACAACAATTGGTAGCATTGCTAGGGGTGCCAGGAAAATTTATTACGAAAAACGCAAAGTTACCGACGATGAAATTGTTATTGGTGTATCAAGCTTAATGCACGATGTACCAGGAAAAGAGTTGGCCAGTAGCCCCCGCAAACGTAAATCAAGGAGTAAAAAACGAACTATACGTCATAAAAAAACAGGGGTCAAGCGATAATGTGGAATGGCAATTTAAAAACCGCTGTGACTAATTTGCGTCTGAATAAATGGCGCAGCATTTTGACCATGATGGGTATTATCATTGGTGTTAGCTCAGTTGTCACAGTAGTTAGCCTTGGCGAGGGCCTAAAACACCAAGTAGTTGGCCAAATTAATCAGCTCGGCAGCCGTGTCATTACCGTCCGTTCTGGCAGATTGAATGACGGTACTAGCGCCAGTAATCTTAGTATTTTCTCGCTTTGGAACGCCAGCACTTTAACAGACAAGGACACTGCGGCTATAGCCAAACTGCCAAGCGTATCTGGTGTAGTATCTTTCGATTACGTAACTAACAGCGCTACTGGAGACAGTGGCGAACTTGATAATATCTCTGTTATGGGAACGAGTACGGATATGGCTAGTGTCTTAAATAAACAAGTAGACTACGGAGGTTTCTTTAGCTCAGACCAGCAAAACCAGGATGTTGCAGTTATTGGTACTAATATTGCTCAGAAGATGTTCGGGGAGTTAAATCCGGTTGGCCACTCGCTGCAGATTTCGGGTACGGATTTTGTGGTCGGCGGCGTGCTTGCAAAATCTCCAACTAGCCTGCTTTCTGTTGCCGAAACTGACTTTAACTCAGCAGTATTTATACCAATTCCCGTCGCCCAGTCTTTAACCGGCGGGCATAGCAATATACTGCAAATTCTGGCAAAAAGTAATGATGATAACGTTGACGGCGCTGCAAGTGATATCAAGGCTGCTTTATACAAAACGCATAATGGGGCTAATAATTTTACAGTTCTAAAACAGGACGAACTCCTCAGTTTGGCTGGCGGCGTTATTAATCTAATTACTGAATTTATCTCTGGTATAGCCGCCATTGCCCTGGTTGTTGGAGGCATTGGGATTATGGATATTATGTTGGCAAGCGTAAGTGAGCGCACTCGCGAAATTGGTATACGTAAAGCTGTGGGTGCGACTAATCGCCAGATTCGTAGCCAGTTCTTAGCGGAGGGTTTAGTATTAAGCGTCGCTGGCGGGTTAATTGGAATAGTGGTCGCGCTAGCGATAAATATTGGCTTGCGTATTTATACCAACCTCCAGCCGATTATATCTGTCTCGGCCGCCATATTGGCAGCCAGTGTCTCTCTTATAATTGGTGTTATATTCAGCGTAGTACCGTCTGTTAAAGCCGCTCGAAAGAATCCAATAGACGCTCTAAGAAACGAATAAATTATTTAGTTAGTTCTTGCTTGAATTTTTCTACTAACTCAACCGGGGCTGGGTCAACATTGTTAATTAGCGCCAAATAAATCGTTACAAAATCCCCGAAGTTAGTTGCCCAAAGTAGCTGCTCGATTAGGCTTTCTCCTTGGGCCTGTACTGCGTGCGGCGCCGGACGCAGGCCAGACAAAAGCCTGGCACTAACCTCAAAACGTTTTTGGATTCTGGTGTGCTCCAGGTTAGATAGTAGGTCAATAACGGCGTAGGGCTTCTCTACCGGGTGGCTGCTCCAACCAATGAACTCGTTGTGATTAAACTCTGGATACTGGCTCCACCAGGCAATGTTTTTGGCATTTTCGTTAAAACTAATTTTCCATTTGTAGGCTGCTGGTGCCAACTTGGGCCCAGCATAAATAACTGCAGACTTTCCGGCTAGTTCTAGTGCTAATTTTTTGGCAGGATTTTGACTTGACGGAACTGTCGGTAACCAGTTAGCAACCGCTTGTTTTAGTGGCTCGGCCACAGAAGCCAACTGGCTTTTGGCGTTATCTTCCCTGAATAGACCAGTTGGTTCTATTAGTGAAACAAGTGCCATAAAATTATAGAAAACAGCGTATCGGGGCTGGTTGGCCTGAGGCAAAGTAATTAGTGGGTAGTTTTTTGCTTGGGCTCGTTCAGCCAGCTTGCCTCCACCAGCAATTACTGCTACTTTTGCCCCTTTTGCTTCGGCATTATTTAGCGCTTCTAGCGTTTCTTCGGTGTTGCCTGAGTAGCTGCAAGCAATAAATAATGTCTTTTCACCCACATATGCCGGAATGTCGTAATTACGGCAAACTTCAAACGGAACCATGTAGCGTGGCCAGCTTTGGCTTAAAAGCGCCGCCAGGGCTGAGCCGCCCATGCCTGCGTAGACAATGTTCAAGTACTCACCATCTAGCCTAGGGGCTTCAAAGTTGTATCCAAGCTGTTGCCATTGTTTTTCGGCAATGCCTAAAGCGTCTTGGGTATCTCTTTGGTGAATGTATTTTAAATCATCAAGCATAAGCATATTCTAGCCCAATTAGCTCGGGTAGCCTAGGTAGATAATATCTGCGGATTGTGAGTTAACGGATGTATCTTTGCTTACATCATTCCGCCCATACCGCTCATATCTGGAGCGGCTGGGGTGGATTTTTCGGGGATTTCGGCTACTAACGCGCCCATAGTCATGGCCGTACCGGCAATACTAACTGCGTTTTGAATGGCTTCTTTGGCAACGCGGGCTGGGTCAACAATTCCAGCAGTCTTCAAGTCAAGCAATTTGGACGGATTATTTACATCCACGCCCTGCCCACCCTTGGCAGTCTTAACTTTTGGCAGCCACTCATCGGCATTGATTCCGGCATTAGTCAGCAAGATTCTAAACGGTTGTTCTAGCGAGCTTTTTAGAATTTGTTTACCCGCCGCAACCGAGTCATTGCCTTCGGTGTTGATAGCGCCAGAAAGATCAATAAACGTAACACCACCTCCAGCTACAATTCCTTCGTCCATAGCCGCCTTAACAGCATGAACGGCGTCGTCTACGCGGAATTTCTTCTCTTCAATCTCGGTTTCTGTAGCGCCACCAACTTTGATGACTGCAACTTTGCCAGAAAGCGCCGCGCGGCGTTTTTCTAGGTTTTCTTTGTCATATTCGCTAGTTGCGCTGTCTGCCTGTTTGTTAATTTGGGTAATGCGAGCCTTAACTTCAGTAACCGAACCGGCACCCTCAATAATTGTGGTGTCGTCTTTGGTAACAAGCACTTTTCTGGCGGTTCCAACCATTGTCATCTCTGCATTTTCAAAGGTATGGCCGCGCCCTTCGGTAATTACATCGCCGCCAGTAAGGATAGCAATGTCTTCTAAAATTTCTTTTCGGCGGTCGCCAAAAGATGGAGCCTTAACCGCTACGGTGTTAAATACACCTTTTAGCTTATTAAGCACCAGCGTGGTTAGGGCTTCCCCGTCCACATCTTCGGCAATGATTACTAGGTCTTTTTTACCAGCTTGGGCTAGTTTTTCCAGTATCGGCAAAAAGTCTTGTACGGAGCTAATTTTTTTATCGGTAATTAATATGGCCGGTTTTTCGTAAACGGCTTCCATGCGCGAAGCATCGGTAACCATGTACGGGCTTACATAGCCGCGGTCCATAGTAAAGCCTTCTACAACTTCACTCTCTAGCGCCAAACCTTGGCCCTCTTCTACGGTTACGACACCGTCCTTGCCAACGCTCTCCATTACTTCAGCAATCAAATTGCCAATTTCTGCGTCACCAGCGCTGATAGAAGCAACTTCGGCGACCCTGGTTTTCTTGCCAGCAACTGCTTCAGAAAGTCCACCAAGTTTAGCCAGCACGTCGTGTGCAGCGGATTCCAGGCCTTTGCGAAGCAGCATTGGGCTATGGCCGGCGGCAATCAACTTGTTGGCTTCGTTTAAGATGTGATAGGTCAAAATCGTGACTGTGGTGGTGCCGTCACCAGCAACATCGTTCATCTTATTGGCGGCTTGCTTGATAAGCTCAGCTCCAACTTTATAACCCAAAGTTTCATCGTCAACATCATCTAAATCTACACCTTTGGCAACTGTAACGCCGTCGTGCGTCACGGTTGGGTTGCCATAGCTTTTGCTAATAACCACGTTGCGGCCTTTGGGGCCCATGGTGGTTTTTACGGCATCATACAAAACTTGTGCGCCAGCCAGCACTCGGCGTCTGGCGTCGTCATCATAAAATACTTTTTTACCCATGTTTAATCTCCTACTTAACGGTTGCTAAAATATCTTCTTCTTTTACTAGTACGTACTCGGTATCTTCTACCTTAAGCTCAGTGGTAGAGTAACTTTTATAAACAATCCTATCGCCCACTTTTACGTCTTTAACCTTAGGACCAACCTTCAAAACTTTGGCGGTCTTTGGTTTCTCGGTTGCCTTGTCGGGCAAATATAGTCCCGATGCGGTTTTTGTGGCGGCCTCTTCTTGCTGGGCGACTACCCAATCGGCCAATGGTTGCAGTTTAACTGCCATAAACATGTCCTCCATTTACTTGATAATTATATATCAATTTCTAGCACTCATAATACCCGAGTGCCAAAAACATTGTCAACCCAGCGTTTTTTGGGATTAAAAAAGCCGCCTTCTAGGCGACCAGAAACGAGCGAGTTGAGTATGTCTGGGGCCGGCCGCGAAGCCGGCCCCAGACTGTCCGTTAGTCGACGATAGCGTCGGGTCCTATCCCAGCCATCGCGAGGGTTCGCTTTGACTGGAACGTACTTGTCTGCCGATGGGCACCACCACTGGTGAGGAAAAAGAATCCGGAAGCGGGGTCTCCGTCGAAGACCGCCCCTGGGTCTTGGTCCTCGGTGAAAATCGAGGGGGTTCCTGCCGAGAGAGCCTGTACGGCTGGGCGACGGGCGTCCAGTGCCAAACGGGCTCTGTCCTCGGCGACAGGATCGTCGGGCAAGAACGTTGCCACAACGACTAAATCGCCCTCTCTCCAGAGCAACTCTGTTAGATCCTTACAGCTCAGCGAGGAGGGTATCTCCTGCCGTGTTGTCCTGTCTGCGAAACAGCGCCGAGCACTCTCGTGCCCGTGGTGCTGTTTTTCCGACTCACGTCGACGCCGCCGGCGATCGCCGAGCTTTGCGTAGCGACGTTGTGCACCGTTGATGCATGATCCCGGAGGCACCAGCCGAAGCAAGGCGTCTCTCTCTAGTACCGCCTCGAGGTGGGTTACTCCACGCCCAGGCAAACACTTTAAAGACACGTGCTCTCCTTCCGAACAATCGACTACCGAACTAAGCTATTTTACCATAAGCATTAGTCTTGTCAATATGGACGAATAAGCGCACCATTGCATAAAACATAAAAACATTGACCAGCAGTTATATAGGTTTATAATAGCTCTCGTTCAACCTCTATTCCCTCTCAACAGAGGGAGGAAGGAGCGGCAGTCGTGCCGACAAAAAAGGGACATCTGAGTGGAAGAGGGGCTTACGTGGGCCAGAAGACGTACACACACGTCATCGACGAAGACCCGCATCTCAGCCCAGATCAGATGCTCGAGATGCGGATCTGCGCGAGAAGCTATGGAGCCTGCCTCTCATTCACTCAGGACGAGGCTACCGGCAAGTCCATCCTCGTGTTCCAACGGCAGAACTCGGCAGGGCCGAGGCACATCATCGAGATCGGTAGAGAAGTCGTCACGTGCTTCCACGACGTGCTCTACCCGGCCTTTGCCTTTCATCCCTCCCTGGCGACTGCGACCGCCTAGAAGGACGTCCTCAACAGCGGAGCCCGAGACGCCTTTTAGGCGGCGTCTCGGGCTCACCGCCCGTTCACTAGTCTACGCAAGTTGTAGGCAACAAAACGTGAACCCTAAAGAGGAAGAACACCAAAGTCACGCCAGCATCACATGCTATAAGCGTGACTTTTCTCTTTTTATAGTCTCTTTAGATTTTTTCTAACTACTTCGATTTCACTGTATGGCCGCTTGATTACCCTGCGTTTATCGGTATCGTCTTGTGGTAGATGCAATAATTCGGCCGCCTTTGGCCCATTGGCTAAGATAGACTGTTCGTGCCCCTTACCAAGAAACAAAACCAAATCGCCAGCCTTGGCCAGCTTGATAGCTTTAGCCACCGCGTCTTCACGTTTATGAATCAAAAGTAGGTTCTTCTCTTTTTTCTTACCCGACTTTATCGCTCCAGATGCAATTTGCTCCAAAATCTCTTGCCCATCACAGTCACGGTCGTCTTCTTCGGTAGCAATAACAATATCACTGTATTTTCCGGCAATTTCACCCTGAGTTGCCCGTTTAGATTCATCCCGGCGCCCAGAACTGCCAAATACGCTGATGATGTGCCCCTTAACTAACGGTCTAAGCTCACTAAACAGCTTTTCAAAGCTATCTGGGGTGTGAGCATAGTCAACCACCACATCAAAGCTCTGACCCTCGTCTATGTGCGTCATACGGCCCTCTACAGCCTGTAAACTGGCTATACCCTGCTCTATTTGCTGTTTGTCTAATCCAATCGCTAGCCCAGCCGCTACAGCAGCTAGTGAGTTATAAATATTAAAACTGCCCGGCAAATGGCACTGAATGTTATATTCTTCGTCACCAATAGTTACAGAATAACTACTGCCAGACGGCCTAAGTTCGATGTTCCTAGCCTGGAGCTCACCGTTTTTTACGCCGTAAAACATATTGCGCTTGATAGCTTTGGCAAAATCTTCGCTATGGGGGTCATCAGCATTAATTACCCCTGTTTTTAGACCTTTTCGATTGCGACTACATTGCTTAAAAAGCATTACCTTTGCGACCATATATTTTTTGAAGGTCCCGTGGTAATCCAGGTGCTCATGGCTAATGTTGGTCATTACGGCTAGGTGGTACGGCACGCCCCAGGTACGATGCTGGGCTAAGGCATGGCTAGTAGTTTCTAGCACTAACCATTCAGCCCCCGCCTGTTTAACCTTCGTAAGCTGTTTAACCAGTGGAAAAGCCCCAACAGTAGTCATCCTTGTTGGATTAGCATGTTCTCCGGTACCATCACCGTAGTCAACGGATATGGTGGTCATCATAGCTGTTTTGTATCCGTTACTGGCTAGCATTTGCTTAATAAAACTACAGGTACTTGTTTTACCGTCGGTACCCGTAACACCTATAATTTTTAGTTTTCGGGCCGGAAAGCCGTGTACTATTTCGGCCAGTACTGCCTCCCCAAGGTGTCCATAAGGCTCAATTTTTTTAAAGAGCTGTTTTGGAATAATTTTTTTAACAATACTGCGTGGGTTCATGGATTTATTGTAGCAAGATATTCTCTGTTAAAATACTCTTACCGTGAGAGTTTTAGGAATAGAGACAAGTTGTGATGAATCCGCTGCTGCCGTTGTTGAAGACGGGTATAAACTCCTTAGCAGCGCTATATCCAGCAGTATGGATTTACACGCCGCCTACGGGGGTGTAGTCCCGGAAATTGCTGCCAGGAGCCATTTGGAAGTTGTTCTGCCAGTGATTGACGAGGCACTAAAAATAGCTAAAGTTGGCTGGCAAGACATAGACGCTATATCTGTTACGCGCGGCCCAGGGTTAGGTGGCAGTCTATTGATAGGCCTAACAACCGCCCGCACTCTGGCTATTGTCAAAAATAAGCCCCTTTACGGTGTTAATCACGTAACCGCCCATGTCTATGCTAATTTTTTAACTAAGACTTCCCTGCCCGGCTATAAACTGCCCAAAAATCAGCCAAAATTCCCCCTTTTAGCACTGATTATCAGCGGTGGCCATTCACAGCTAGTATTATTCGCTCATCATTTTAAATACACCGTGCTGGGTCAAACCGTTGATGATGCTGTCGGCGAAGCTTTTGATAAAGTTGCCAAGTTGTTAGGCCTGCCCTACCCCGGTGGCCCATCCATATCCAAAGCCGCCATAAATGGTAATCCAGAAACCATAAAATTACCAAAGGCTAGGCTGGATAACAGATATGATTTCTCATTTTCCGGTCTAAAAACAGCAGTTTTACGAGCCACCCAAGAACTTTGCGGAAAAACTTATGACTTTCCCTCTACACAGCTCTCTAGCCTGTTAACTAATCAGCAAAAGGCTGATATTGCAGCCAGTTTTCAAAGGGTTGCTATCGAGACCTTAATCAGAGGTGTAAAGCAGGCCGTTGAAGAATATAGTCCTGCTAGCATTGTTATTGCTGGCGGCGTAGCCGCCAACCAGGAACTTCGCCGACAGCTAGTCAAAGTCCTGCCCCAACAGATTGAATATACTGATATTAAACTATGTACAGATAACGCCGCTATGGTAGCCTCTTTAGGCTACTTCATGGCCAAAAAGAATCGGCCACAAGCCGATCCTTATACCCTAGAGATAGACCCAGGTTTACGAATGTAGCAGTTCTTGTTATTCTAAAAAGTGAAAATAAAAATGAGTGGAAAAAGTCATTTATAGAGTTTTATGAGAGAGCCTTTTCACATGAAGGCTTTGAGTGGTTGTGAGTATTTTTTTCATGTGAAACCCCCATCATTATCCTTTCGCCTGATTTTTGCTACCTCTGTATAAACTGCTATACTTATGAAGAAATGAAACTCCCTAAAGTCTACGAACCCAAAGAGTACGAAGCCGATATCTATGCCTTGTGGGAAAAGAAAGGTGCGTTTATTCCGGCCAATCGGGGCGGGGAAGGCTATTTTAGTATCGTTCTGCCGCCACCAAACGCTAACGGCGATTTACACATGGGCCACGCCTTAACTGTTGCTATCGAAGATGCCCTGGTTCGCTATCATCGCCTACAGGGCAGGGAGGCACTATTTGTTCCCGGAGCCGATCATGCTGGCTTTGAAACCTGGGTCGTTTATGAACGTAAGCTAACTAAAGATGGGAAAAGCCGTTTTGACTTCAGCCGAGAGGAGTTATACACCCAAGTTTGGGATTTCGTGCAGGCTAACAAACATAGTTTTGAGAACCAGTTGCGCGCCCTTGGAGCCAGCTGTGATTGGAATTATTACACCTTTACCCTAGATAACAAAGTCGTTGCCCAGGCCTATCAGACCTTCAAAAAAATGTGGGATGATGGGCTAATTTACAGGGGTAAGCGCATTGTAAATTTCTGTACTACCCACGGTACTAGTTTTTCGGATATTGAGGTAGTCCACGAAGAAGAAAAATCTAAACTCTGGCATATCGCCTACCCTTTAACAGATGGAACAGGGGAGATTGTGGTGGCTACCACCAGACCCGAAACAATGCTTGGAGACACCGCTGTTGCCGTTAATCCCAAGGACGAACGATATAAAAATTTGGTTGGTAAAACAGTAAAATTACCTCTGGTAAACCGAGAAATACCTATCGTAGCCGACAGCATGGTAGACCAAGAATTTGGCACCGGCGCCGTTAAGGTCACCCCAGCCCATGATCCTAACGATTTTGAGGTGGGCCAGCGTCATAAACTACCCCTTATAGAAATAATTACTACCGAAGGTAAGATGAGCAAAGAAGTTCCCGAAAAATTCCGGGGCCTAACAGTGTTAGAAGCCCGTAAGGCAGTTGCCGAAGCCCTAGAAAAAGTTGGAGCTCTAAAAGACACTGTTGAATACACGCACACCGTTGGAAAATGCTACAAATGCGGCACGATAATTGAGCCCCTGTTGCGTGAGCAGTGGTTTGTGAGCATTAAACCCTTAGCCGAAAAGGCTATTAGTGCATTAAATGATAAGAAAATCAAGTTCTACCCAGCTAGTAAGCGTGAGCAGACAATTCGCTATTTAACAGAGGTAAGGGACTGGAACATTAGCCGTCAAATTGCTTGGGGTATCCCCATTCCGGCTTTTCAAAACGTAGACAAACCCGATGACTGGATTTTTGATACTCGCGTCAACGAAGAAAATATTGAGCTGGATGGCAAAAAATATCAACGTGACCCAGATGTTTTTGACACCTGGTTTTCTAGTGGTCAGTGGCCTTACGTAACACTAGACTACCCACACGGTGATTCATTTAAGAAGTTTTATCCAAATACACTTATGGAAACCGGCGGAGAAATTTTGTATCAGTGGGTTGCCCGCATGATTATGCTGGGCCTATATATGACCGGTGAAATACCCTTTGAAAACGTCTACATCCACGGCTATGTTTTGGCCGAAGATAAACAAAAGATGAGTAAAAGCATTGGGAACGTGATTAACCCCCTAGAAACAATTGGCGAATATGGCTCCGACGCACTTAGAATGGGGCTGTTAACTGGACGTAGGCCAGGGGTTAACCAGGGTTATCATCCGGCTAAAATCAAAGCTGGCCGTAACTTTGGTAATAAACTATGGAACATAGCCAGACTAGTGGAAGACAAGATTGGCGACGACCACGCTTTACGAGCCAATCCTTTACCCCAAACACCTGCCGACCACTGGATGCTAGATCGGCTTGGTGCTACCACTAAAGAAATCTCGAAAGCATTTGAAACATACAGGCTTAGCGAGGCGTATGAGCTGCTGTACCACTTTGTTTGGCACGATTTGGCTGACTGGTACGTCGAGGCCAGTAAAATCCAGCTAAACAAGAGCGTATTGGCTTACAGCTTAGAGTCGGTACTTAAGCTAGCTCATCCATTTGCCCCATTTTTAACAGAAATAGTTTGGCAGACTCTTGCTTGGGAGGACGACAGTTTACTGACCGTCCAAAAATGGCCGGCCGTTCCGCCCAGTGATGCTAACCAAACAGCCAAGTTTATTAAAGTAATGACGGTTGCCGCTGAAGCCAGGCAAATCTCTAGTACCTTAGGGGTTAAAAAGCCAACTTTATTGTTCAAGGAAGCTCCGGCCTTGGCTGAACAGGCTGGTCTGCTAATCCATTTGGCTCATCTGGGGGCGGCTAACGAGGACAATGAGGCCTCGCATAAGGGTATTCGCCTAACAGGTACTGACGCGGACTGTTGGCTAGATATCGACCAAACGATAGCCCATGCGTACCTTGATAAGCTTAAGGCTCAGCAACAGGAGCGCTTAAAGATTGTTTCTAACCTTGACGCCCGGCTCAATAACCAAGACTATATCGCAAAAGCGCCGGCTAATCTTGTAGAGCAAACCCGTCAGCAACTAGACGAAGAAAATCGGCTTCTGGAGTCTGTAAAAGAAGAAATTATAATTTTCGAACAAGCAATTATCTAAAATTCAAGAGCGGCTTTAGCCCGATTAACACTGCCCTCTGGGTCTAATGCATCAAATCTAATAATCTGCCACCCCTGTTTATCGGCTGCCGCAAGGTAGGCGGGGTTGTCGTCAATGAGCATAATTTCACCCGGTTTGACTCCGGCTAGCTCCTGGGCAATTTCATAAATTTTGTCGTCAGGTTTGGTACAACCGACTTTTGCAGATTCAATTACGGCAGTGAAGTTAACTGGTGGTATATATTTCCTGGCAATTAAATCGTCCGTAAATCCCAGCCAGTTGTTGGTCAAAAGGCCAACATTATAATTTTTGGCGCACCAATCAATTAACTCTGGGGTATGTGGTGTAGGTTCGATGTTTTCCATATAGAATTTCTGCCAATCAAAGCCATCGACATTTAGTTGCTTAGCAAAAATATCATTGACCTTTTGGTTGGTAACTTTACCCCTACAGACGGCGTTGTCATATCGCCAGTAAATGGTTTCAACAATCTCGGGTGACCAGCCAGACTGTGCCGCAATTTCGGTAAATGCTCTCTCAAAAAAACGTACTAGAGTACCGTTTACGTCAAAATAAATAAACTTGACTCCGTTTTTGGAAGTCTTTTTTGCCTCGCTTGGGGCAGGGGAGCCTGCAACATTCTTAACCCCAAGAATCTCCTCTACAGAGGTTCCAGTAGCACTAGCTATGGCAGCTACAGTAAAAACAGACGGACTGCGAATGGCTCCGCGTTCAATTTTAGCCAGTGTCGAGTAGCTTAGACTCGCCTTTTGACACAACTCTTGTTGTGTCAGCCCAGCCCGGCGGCGAGCTAATTGCAAGCGCTTTCCTAGCGCCTTTTCATCAATACCACCCATGTAACCATATAATACCAGAGCTTGGGCTTATCAGCCCAGAAAATTTTTAAAAGTGCCGTCAATCAATCATTGCAAATTTGTGACGACCGCATACAATTTGCAATAATCTTTAGGTGTTATTTGAAATTTTACGTTGATAATTCACTGAGGATTGTGAATTGAAAAATGATCATTGCCACACTAAGGGCATAGTATTAGAAGGCTAGCTTTTTGGCCATCTGGGCCAAAGCTTTGTGGTCTGGTTCAGCATTTTGGTCAGCCAAGTGATGAAACTCTGCTTGGGTAGTAAAGGGTATCAGATGCACATGAACATGGGGGACTCCCTCGCCTTCAACAGATACACCTATACGCTTTGGGCCTAACGCCTCATGCATCCTAGTGCCTACCTTTTTAACAGCCTCCATAAGAGCATGATAGTCTTCATCGGGTAAATCCCAAATCCACCAAACTTGCTTTTTGGGTACTACTAGCACATGACCAGGTTGAGCGGGATGGATGTCCAAAAAAGCTATGTTTTTATCATCCTCGTAGATTTTATGGCAAGGAATTTCGTTTTTGATAATTTTGGTGAAAATACTATCTTGCATGACCTTATTTCACAAACATGCTTAACAAACTGATTGCAAAAACGAACAAAATAACCCCTATGATGCCAGTTACAAGCAGGGATTGTTGGGTATTATTGCCGCTGTAGCGCTGGAGTTTTTGGTAAATCCAAGCACACGACCCAACCGAGAACATAAAACTAATTAACCAGTTGCTCATTACATCAATGGTATCAAATTGGCGGAGAGAGTGGGATAGCACTTCGCTTTGCTCCGTTATCTCCGCTCAGCCATGCTCAAAGTAAACTTTTGTGCGTGGCTTCGCTTCATGCACCTGTTCTATTAACCCCGCTACCCCGCCATGCTAAAACCCCTGTGCAAAACAGGGGCCTTAGCATGGCGGAGAGAGTGGGATTTGAACCCACGGAGACCTTGCGGCCTCACCGCATTTCGAGTGCGGCGCACTAGACCAGACTATGCGACCTCTCCAGGTTATATTATTAACCAATTGTCCTGGTCATCCAATACAGATATTATTTACCTCAGGATAAGTGTGTTTTTATTGGCTACTAGACTTGTAGGCCCGGTACAGTAATTACCTGGCAACTTTTATGCCATTTGCAACCAGTATGTCTCTTATCCCAGGGATGATTATTCCGTCAATAAGCTGGATATCTTCATCTGAGGGAAGAGAGCCATCGTATTTTTGTGAAAGATTAAGATAATATGTTTCTAGAGTATTATCGTGGTCGTTGCCCGTAATCATTAGGGGCTCAACTATAGTACTCAGGCTATTTCGTAACTCTTGTTGTGTTCTAGTAATGCCGTAGCTGATCCCCAGGGAATTTTTTATGACCGACTTGCCTAGGGTCTTGTGGACATCGCCCCTTACTAAAATCCTGTCTGCCGCGGCGATTTCTCGTTCAATGGAAGGCTCCCCCTTCCGACCTGCCTGCGAGTAGTTGACGATAAGCTCATGGGTACTAATCTTCGCTAGCTCGCTTAATACAAAGGGCAGCCTAGCCCCTCGAGCAGTTCCAAAAATGATGTCATAACTGGACATATTCGCTCCGTCTACGCTGTAATCATGGAGAACCCACCACCCTCTGTGATTAGGTGAAACAGTGGGCTCCTCTAGGAACTCTGGGTGAGAATAGATATCACTATTAGATACAAGTCTTAAGAGTGACTTACCGGTTTCAACACTTCTTTTAGCACGGTCTAAAAGCTCTTGTCCGTGCGGCAAAGCTCCATGTGATCCAGCCAGGGTTTCGCATATAAACTTGGGTGTATCCCTATCAACGTGTCTGTGCATTGTTGTAGACTATACAATTTTATTAGTTGTATGTCAACAGAGATTGGTCCTATTTAAGCCAATCCTCAAGGCGGGCAATTTGAAGATGGTCTTTTTGGGCTTGAGCCGAAAAGGCCTGCATGTCGGCCGTGAAATCTGGCTTAAAATGCATTAGAACAATATCCCCTGGTTCTAAATGGTTGGTCCCCTGAAAATGCATGGCGCCACCGTCTACTGTTGCGTGCCACATGACTACGGCATGCATCCCGCAGGCTGCTGCTGCTTGCAGAGTAGCTGCATTCATCAAGCCGTAGGGCGGCCTAAAAAGGGTTGGGCGACGAGCGAATACTTTTGAGTACGTATCTGCGGCACCACAAATCTCTGCTTGTTGCTGAGACTGGTTAAGTTGCGTCAATTTAGGATGAGTAAGCGTGTGGTCTTCTATTAACATCCCGAATGTTTGCAGATGGCGAAAATAGGCATAGTTATCCCTGATAGCCGCATCGTCCAAGAATAACGAGAAGGGCAGGTGGCGCATTGTTAGCCAATCTAAAATCTGCCTGTCGTGAGTTACTCCATCATCAATGGTTAAAAAGACGACTGGATCGTTTGTTGGAATCTTGGAGAACACTTGGATTGGGGCAGGTTGTATTGGTATGGGGTGAACATTGCCGCGCCATACACTTAGGGCTGGTTGCTGCGATTTTGGCGGGGAAGTGTTTTGCCCCATCTTTGCGGACGGTCTGGGCGCAGAGACTCGAGATGTGGTCGCAGGATGGCTTAAGCGTGATTTATCTATATGGATAATCTGGGAAAGGCTCACTAGGCCAATGGCTAAACAGGCTGCCCCAATAAGCCAACCACTTGTACGGCGTCTCTTTTTCTTAAGATGACGACGATGAATGATAATGTCTGTTGTAACGTCTTTCACGTGTCACCACATTATAAGGCAAAAGCTCCCAGGGTGCCGACAATAAATAATAAATATGTTCTGCTTGTGCTAAGCCCTATTTAGGCGGGATATTGGCTAATGGGCTCCCCGGAGATACAATAAGCATATGAGGTTTGTGAGACGTGTTCTACTAGGGCTAACTGTACCGATACTGGCGAGTCTGCTGTTTGGAATTGCTTTTAGCGTTGGGATAATTCATACACTTAGTAGCCCGACGCCTATTAAGCGCATCATATCCGATAGCGGTATTTATAGTTCCGTGCTCAGTAGTAGCTTAGACCAGGCTAGCCCGATAACTGGAGATGGCACACAAATACCCTTTAGCAATACGATGTTACGCAAGGCTGCCGCGACCACCTTTCCTCCTCAGTTCATTAAGCAGAATACCGAGACAATAATTGATAGCGTCTACAGATGGCTAGACGGAAAAACACCTTTACCAGACTTTTACATTGATTTGAGTAGCCAAAAAACCACGTTTGCAGCTAGCGTTGCCCAATCAGTCCAACAAGAATTAGCTGGCTTGCCGGCTTGTACAAAAACAAGCATGCCGCCAAGCTTCGATGCATTGAGCGCGACCTGTCTACCGCCAGGGGTTACCCCGAGCGCTGCGGCCGCCTCATTGCAAAGTGCCATCTTAAACGGGCAAGGTTTTTTGGATAATCCAATAATTACGGCCGATACCATTAAAGCAAGCGGAGACAACCAGTCAATTTTTGCCGACCAACTTAAAAACGCACCCCAGTATTACCACAATGCCAAGGTCGTGCCGTCAATCCTGGCATCTCTGTCTGTTTTAGCAACAATTGCTGTTATCTTTTTAAGTAAACCTAGGCGCTCTGGTATGAAAAAAGTTGGTTTCATTTTACTAACCAGCGGCATCTTTCTTCTTTTGACGGCTTGGTTGGCCAGCCATATCACCACAGATAGCATTGCCCCAAAGATCTCACTCGACACCAACATGGTTCAAACCAATGCCCGTACTATCTTTGTTGATTTAATAAGGTCAATTAATAAAAGTTGGTGGTATTTTGGGGCAGTTTACTGCGTGTTGGGACTTTTAACGATAATTGCCACAATTTTTTGGCCTAAACAGTCCGCTAGCCAACCCGCCCTGGAGACTCCGGCAGGGAAATCAGAAGAACTTGAGAGTAGCCAAGCTGTGCCGGATAAAGTGGCCCCTAAGGTTAAATTCGTGCCCAAGAAATCAAAAAAAATTACTATTCAGTAGGGCTAATCGGCAACTTTGATTTTATCTGAGTTCGCAGACTGCCAAAGTTTAATTTCTTGGTTTAGTTTATCAATCGAATCAAGGTGCTCGATTGGGCTACCGGCTTTCCGGCAGAGATCCTTGTAGGCCTCCAGCATTTCCGGCAACACTTTGTCGTGGCCACGGAACAACACTAGCGGCTCATCGGGCGGCAGAGGCGTGTTGTCTAGTTTTGTAATCGTTCCGTCGGTTTTATATTTCCCGTCAATTTGCCTCATAATCTTACCTCCTCAGTTATATAGCCATAATAGCAAAATTTCCCAGCAACGATGAGGGGTATTTGTTTGGTACACCCGGCGCGATGGTTGCTAAAGCAACACGCACTCGTTGTTCTCGGTGCAAGCACCTGCGGGCAACTCTTGTTGGCGCCCGTCCGCACGACTACGGCATTTTCTTGGCAGAAAATTCCTGTCGTGCTCTCAAGTCAAGCCAACCAACAAAAATATCCCTCCAGAGAGGGACAGTTTTGTTGGTACACCCGGCGCGATTCGAACGCACGACCTTTGGCTCCGCAAGCCAACGCTCTATCCAGCTGAGCTACGGGTGCTCAATAACAGAGGTAATTTTAGCAAACAATCGATGTTTTGGCTAGGCTAGAATCGTAAGTGGCGGCTGAGGCGGTCAATGCTATCGAGCTTACTCTCCTCGTATGGTAAGTAGTTTCCTAACATTTTTGTGATTTGCTCTTCATCTTTTGGGGCATAATATGCGGAGATTGGGGGCATAAACCGCTTTATGGGGGTAAGATTAACACTATTGATTGCTCCGTCTTTGATAATAGAAAACGTCCTAAAAAGACTGTAAGGATAGGATTTCTCACCTATACGTAACCCCGAAGAAGATAGTTCATATTCCATTTGACGTGGCTTGCGACCAGCAAAAACCCCTACAATTAGGCCAACCACTGCGATAATTACAGTTGCAAAGATATCCTTTGTCAGAAAATAGATTCCTGCCGCTAGCCCCACCGTTATGACTGCAAGCAAGACGTACCAACTTGTGTTGCGTTCGTGTTCGATATATTCAGATGCCACCCAGGCTACTACCGAGTCGTCATTCTTTTGGGTAGGTCGTTTTACGGAACTCCCACCAACATTTTCATTCTTGCCAGGGGCGGTCGGGCCACCGCCAGGCTCATATTTCCAGTTTACTTGTTCGTCCTCGTCCATAACGTTTAAGCTTATTGTAGACGATTATTCCATCAAAAACTATCTTAGAGGAATGGGTAGATTGGGGTCTTTGGTCTTTACAGCTTCGCAATTAACTCTGGTATTTTCTCAAATGACGACGTGCAGGCATCAGCTTTTTCAAATTTATCTTTAGAATAGATAACTATTTTCATGTTAGCTGCTTTGGCTGCTATTGCGTCATTTTCCACGTCACCTATATAAACACACTCCCCGGGTTCTAGACTCAATCTTTTTGCAGCTAAAAGTAGAGGGTCGGGTTGAGGTTTGTGATTATCTGTATCCTGATACGCAACAACAACCTTAAAAAATTTCTCTAACTTTTTGAGTAGGGGAGACTCATAGACGTTTTCCTTTACCCTGCTCGTTACAATCCCCAGTAAAAAATCCTTACTTAGGGTTTCAATAACTTGCTCGGCACGTTTTGGCATTGTAAGAAGGTTATAATCGTAAGAAACGTCGCCACTTTTTCCTAATTCCCAAATTCTATTAATCTCTTCTTCTGAGTTTACCCCAGTTACAACTCTTATCGTATCCACCATGGAAAGATGAAAAATTTTAGGAAACTCTTTGCGAGTAGGCCCACGGTAGCCAGCTTTTAGCATAAGGTTGCAATAAAACTTAAAGTTTGCCTCACATGAGTCAAGTAAAACTCCGTCTATATCAAATATAACTGCTTTAATCATGGTTTGAAACTTGGATAAATGGCGGAGAGGGAGGGATTCGAACCCTCGCGGGGGATTTCTCCCCCCTAACGATTTAGCAAACCGTCCCCTTCAACCAGCTTGGGTACCTCTCCTCGCCTGCATAATAATATCAGATTACCATCTGTTTTTCAGGTCTATACCTTGTTATAATCTCGCCTGGAGAGATGCTCGAGTGGTTTAAGAGGATAGTCTTGAAAACTGTTGTACCGGCAACGGTACCGTGGGTTCGAATCCCACTCTCTCCGCCAATAACTAGAGAAAGGCCAGTATATGGAAAAAGTCCGCTTCCCATTAAAATACAACTCCCTCATTATCTCTGTTATGGTAATTACTTTAGTCGTCCTGACAGTACCCGTAGTTATCTACTTTCCCAGCCTGTTCTCCGCATTTTTCATTCTGGTTATCGCTCTTGCGCTGTGGTGTTTTGTTTCTTTTAGTTATTTGGTTGGGGACAGTAGCTTGCTTTTTGGGGGTGGCCTATTTAGATGGAGGATAAAGTACAAAGATATTAAGTCAATACAGCCCTCGGGTAAATCGAATTTAAAGATTAAATATGGTCATTCGTCTGTAATCATTTCAGTAAAAGACAGTCAGAAGTTCATCGGTAGCATTAAATCAAAGTACCCAGGGGCTCAATAACAGCTCTGTCGTTCAACGCAAAATAATCATTCTACAGGCGTTTGGCGAAGACTAAAGCGTCAACATGCTTAGCCCCCGCGTCACGTAAGGCTCTGGTAGCAGCTTTCATCGTCGCGCCGGTGGTTAAAACGTCATCGATAAGCAAAATGTTGCGTCCCTCTATCTGCTGGGACCAGCGCACGTAATAATTTCCTTCAGGTTGAGTTAGTCGGATAGTGCGGCTAGAGCCAATTTGGTGCTTTTGACCCAGACGCCCCACGGCCCTGCATGATGGCAGATCAAGTTTTTTGGCAATTAGTTTGGCAAGTAGTTCAGAGTGTCCAAAACCTCTTTCACGAATCCTCTTTGTGGCAGTGGGCACCGGAACAACTAAGTAGTTTTGTTTTTCGTAACCTGAATAAATAAAGGTTTGCACCATTAACTCCGCCAGCTCTTGGGCGGCTACCCGTTGCTGGCCAAACTTATATAATCTCATTAATTCTTTGGCCAGGCCGTCGTATTGAGTTGTCAGCCAAACGTAGCGCGGTCCGCCAAAACTTTTACATGATTTGCAGGCATAGGGCAGGGGCATAAGAGCTCCACAGCGCCAACAACGGCTACCATATGGCAATATTTCACTCTCTGAACAAGCAACGCATAGGGAGCTGCCTTCAGCGCCACAACCGACGCATAACGGAGGTGCCAACCACCCGATAGTTGTTTCTAGCAAGCCCATGTTGTAATTCTTCTGTTGTAAATGAGTATAACATGTTGCACTTCCCAGTTGGGGTCAGCTATACTTGCATTAACACAAAGATGCAAGTTGGATAACCTAAGGTTTGGAGGGTAATACAATGGCTCGAGGAGGCCAACAAGACGATTTGCTGATGGGCGACGATATAACAGCGGCGTTTCTCAGTGAAGATGAAGTAGTTCAGGCTGATGATGGTGCTGCAGCGCAGCCCGCTCCAGCTGAGGATCAGTGGGATGAGGACGAGCCGGTTGCCGGCCAGTTAGCTGTAGATGTTTTTGAAACTAAGGAAAAATTAGTAGTTAAAGGTCGTGTTGCTGGAGTAAACAAGAGCGAACTAGACGTTAGTATTTCGGATAATACGTTAACTATTAGAGGCACTCTTAGCGCTGGTAATGAAGAAAGTGTTGAAAATTACTTCTTGCAAGAATGTTATTGGGGCGAATTTAGCCGCAGCATTGTCTTGCCAGTACCCGTAAAAGAAGAAGAAATTGAAGCAGTTCTAAAGGACGGCGTGCTGACAATTAGCTTTGCCAAGGTAAAGCAAGATACCGTTAAGAAAATCCAAGTTTTGTAAAACAAAGATTTTTTAAAGTAAAAGATCGGGTTGTTTCGGACCCGATCTTTTTTATATCGTACTAAAAATCAAGCTTGGGTAACTTTTGTTAGAACAAATCTAACAATAATCTGAGCCAGAGCAACAATTACCAGCCCAATAATAGCGTACATGATGGTATTTTTGGCACCAGTAACACTGGCATCATTGCCGCCACTTGTAACATACCTAAGGCCGCCAACAATAATCATCACAACCGCCACAACGCCCACAACGGCAGACAAGACATTGATAATCGAGTGAACCAGGTTGTTGAATTGTGCGGTCGAATCATTATTGGTGCAGTCGCCGCTGGGGTTACTGCTAAAATCCAGGTTAGAGCCAGCACACAGTCCATTATTGATGTCTTGCTGAACGTTAGTTTGGGCAGACACAATAGCCTTGGCTCCAAACCCCGCAACGATGCACAGACTCAAGGCAAGAACGGTTAGAGTGCGCTTAAATATTTTCATAGCTCTAATTATAGCCTAACAGGCCAAAAGAATAGCAATAACTTGGTATATATTTAGCTGTTGGTGGCTTTATTCAGTACAAACTGGACAATAATCTGGGCCAGAGCTACAATTACCAGCCCAATAATGGCATACATTATTGTATTCTTGGCACCAGTAACACTCTCTTGTTTACCACCGCTAGTTACGTAGCGGAAGCCGCCAATCATCAGCATTATTACAGCAACAGCAGCAACGACGATAGAAATTATATTAATAACAGTTTTGACTGTATCCTCCATAGTTCGGTTACCGTTGTCTGTAAGATTAGCGTTACAATCACTCCCAAAACTGCCATTTGATCCGCATGCTAAGTTACTGTTGATGTCACTTTGCGTAACATCTGCCATAACAACTGCTGGTGCAACTAGTATTAACAAAGCGCTAAGAGAAAGAGTTATTGCTTTGAGTTTTTTAAACATTTTACATTTTCCTTATTTTACTGACTATTAGTATATATGCATCCGTCAAACAGTCAATGTGCTTATGAAAGAACGGTAGTAGATTCTTCTGTCGAATTAACTATTTCAGTGGTCAACTCGTGTGAAAACTACGGAACAACATGGCCCTATGTAGCTTTTTTCAACACGAACTGCACGACTATCTGAGCCAGGGCAACAATTACCAGCCCGATAATAGCGTACATTATGGTGTTTTTGGCGCTAGCAACGCTCTCTTGCTTACCGCCGCTAGTAACATAGCGGAAGCCGCCAATCATTATCATAACCACAGCTACAATTCCTACCGCTATCGAAAGGACTTTGATTAGATTGCGTATTGTCCCATTAAGGCTCGTCGTGGCGGCTGGGCCTGGGTCATCGATGCTTTTGTTGGAGTTGCTTGCACCACACTCGATAGCCTCTTGGCTAGTTTGTGGATTAGAGCAATCTATTGTTTTTGTTGCAGCGTGGACAGTTGCAACTCCGGCTAGGGAAGCTATGGCTACTACGACTGAAAAAATTACGTATTTAGTTATCTTCATTGTTGTTGATATTTTACTACTAATGAATAAACTTGTCCGTTATAAAGGTAACAATTGTCCAGGCTAAAGCAACAATAACTAGACCCACTAGGGCGGATGATAGAGTGCTCCTTGCCTTAGCAGCTTTTGCCGGATTGTCTCCGCCCCGCTGGCCTCCGATACTACCGCCTGCAGTAACAAACATAAACCCACTAATAACAATAAGGATGACAGCGGCAATTCCAGCAATCAGGGCAAGAACATCGGCCACCTTTTTTATGGTATCTGTAATGGGATTAGTGGCGGTGGGGCTTTGTTGGCTGTTTTTATCTTGGCAAACCGCACTGCTCCCTGAACCATTCTTGGCATTGGTGTCACACGGACTCCCAAACAAATCAAAAGCACCCGCATGAGGGACAGAAAACAAAACTGGAGCTAGGAACAGCAGGCTGGAAATAATTATGATAGTTTTCTTAATCACTACTTGGCCCCCAACGCATAATTAACAATTGTGGCGGCCATGGCGATTATAACCAGGCCAATAGCTGCGTAAACAATGCTGTTTTTTGCCGCTGTAATCTTGGCTGGGTCACCTTGCGATAGGGTATAGCGTAAACCTGCGAGGACTATCAACAAAAATGCCAGTGCACCAACTACGCCAAGAACAATGTTTAGGATAACCTGCAGGCTCGGACTGCCATTCGGCACGGACGAACTATTGACTAATAACTGGTCTGCGTAATACAACGGCATTCTTAGCCCCCTAATTTTTTCCCAATGAACGTAACAATAACAGTAGCTAGCATCACTATTGCCAGCCCGCCCAGGGTATTATAAATCCGCTTGCGGGCACTAGCAGCTTTTTCTGGATTACCGCCAGCGGTCATGTAATTCACTCCCCCGACCATTATGCCAACAACCGCGATTATTCCTGCCAACCTCAGTAATATATCCACTATTGCCAGCCCGACTAGCCAAATGTCTCCAGGAAATGAAAAGTTTATATTGCACGAGCCCGAAGTGTCTTGAGTGTTCGAGAGATACTCCCACCAGACAGGAAAGAAGAAAAAACTCGATTTTGTACAGGCGGCAGCTATTATCTTGGGGGCCGAAAAAATTAAATTCACTTAAAGACACCTCCGGGTATAAGCCACTGCAAGAACGCAAACATCAGCAAGAATGTAACTAGCGCAATAAAGCCGTTAATAATACGCTGCTTGGCAGCTCCAACTGCCTGCGGATTATCACCGGCCAGCATGTACTGAATCCCTCCTAGGATAATAACAGCCACAACGATTATGCCAACCCCTGCGCTCAAAAAAGCAACGATTTTATTCAAATCTTTAACTATTGGGTTATTTGACAGGTCAGAAGCAGCTACGATAGTTAATAGCATTCTAATAGAAAACTATACCATAATTTAGGCCTTAAGCATTATCAGGCGTGCTAACAGATTGTTTGACCATATCGGTTATGCTATAGTCAAACCAAATGAGCAGGCTTCAAAAATTTAGTATTGGGCTTGGGCTATTAATCGCTGCAACAGGACTTATTACCTCTTTCTCAACACGGGCTTTAGCCGACGCTACTTATGTTCCAAGAACACAAAAACAGATTGCAAATGCAACGTACAAATTTGGCAGCAGCATATCAACCATAATAGTAACGTTCCCGGCTGATAAGGTGGGTTCACAATCTGTGGACGGAGGCCAGATTACTTTTACGGACGGCGACACATTTGATTCCAACCCTAACTACAGAGCGCCCGGCGGTTCCGACGGTTTTTGTTCAGAAGGACAGGGCGGCGGCTCCGGAGGTATCACGCTCAAAACAGGAACTGGCTCCAATTTAGACATCGGTTCCGTCGCAAATTTTGGAAACACGGTTAAGGCACAGGTTGATTTAGACTATCTCCCCTTGTCGGCAACTGGACACGACCTCTCAAAATGCCAAAACACTTCGCCCAATAGTTATACGAGAAATGTCAGCAACGCTAAGATACTAAATTCCAGACTAACCTGGAAGAGTGATGGTACTTTAGAAGCTCTTGGGCCAGTAGACCCAGAGGGTTTCATTGGGGGCAGCCCAGACATAACCGAGATTACCAACTTGGGTATGTCCCCAATTACTGTCTTCGCGGCCACAGGGTTTGACAACGTCATGCGTAATGGGGATAGCGACTGCCCGTCTGTGGCCATCATTGCTAACGACAATAAATCGGCCTCAATTTACGTCCTCTCCAAAGCAAGTGGTTCAATTAACTCTGATGATGTACCTGTGCTCAAGAAGCTCAGCCTAGGCTGTTCGGTGGTATCGGTAAACAACATTAAATCTCCAAATCTGGATCAGGCAACGGCGGCATCGGATGGTGGCGGATACCAGATACTGGGCGATAGGTCGGGTGGCGGAACTAGCACGGGAGCCGGTTCTGGGAGTGCAAGTGACAGCAATTCCAACACAGATGACAACGCAAAATGTGTAGCTTCGGGTGGAGGAGCCTACCTTGAATGGGCGCTTTGCCCGATTATTACTGGGGTTAGTAAGTTTGTTGACGGAGCTGTTGGTGTGGTACAAGACCAGCTTGATTTTAGTTTAAATAGGTTTCTCCCGGACACTACCGACCCCACCCATAACCAGGTAAAAACAGCCTGGATTGACATCAAAAATGTGGTCTCAGCATTGGTGGTGGTAATTATGCTTATTATGGTTATTTCGCAAGCCGTCGGAAGTGGAGCTTTTGAGGCATATACGGTAAAAAAGATGCTGCCTAAGCTTGTGGTGGCAGTCATTCTTATGCAGATATCCTGGTATCTGTGCAGGTATTTCATTGTATTAGCCAACGACGCAGGCAAGGGAATAGCTGATATTCTCACTTACCCGTTCGGGGGAACAGGCAACCTTGATTTGCCAAGTCTATTGCACCATGCAAATCCTGTTTGGGCTGCCGGTATATCTGCATTCAGCCTTACGGCCGTTTTCATAGCGCTAATTGGCTTTCACGAATTCATTGTGCCAATTATCTGTCTGGTGGGTTTTTCTGCACTTATGGGGATTCTGGTTGGCCTAGCGACCCTCTTATTCAGAAATATTTTAATTATTATGCTTGTTCTGTTTTCTCCACTAGCTTTCTTGGCCTGGGCGTTTCCAAACCCCGGTGTGCAAAAATATTGGAAGATGTGGAGCGATAATTTCACTAAGTTGCTGGTTTTATTCCCGCTGATGATGGGCATGATATATAGCGGCCGTATTGCCGCTTGGGCGGCAGGCGGGCTAGGTGGTACTACGGGCATCTTAGATATTTCAATGGTTCTAATTGGCTTTTTTGGCCCGCTGTTTATGCTACCCAAGGCCTTCAAGTGGGGCGGCTCGGCTCTGAGCGCTGCGTCTAACGGCATCTCCCAAAATAAATTACTCAATAAGGGCAAAGAGTTTGGTACTGGCCAAATGAAAGAATGGATTGGCCGTCGCTCAGGTGCCGCTTCCGAGAAATATGATGACAGAGACAAATCATTTAGGGCAGGTCTAGGGCGATTGAAGGGAGAGCATTTACCTAGCTTCCTAAAAACGAATGAAAGAACACCAATGAGAGACGAGAATGGCGAGATTATGAAGGATCGACTGGGAAATAAGATATATGAGCCCATGAGAGACAAAGACGGTCATGTCATGATGGATAAAGACGGAAACCCAATAGATGAGACAAGAAGAGTAGGCAGGAGGATCGTTCCGCAACTCGGTGGCCGAGCCATCACACGAATAAAGTCTGGCTCTATGATGCCTACTAACTATGGCCGTGCAAAAACCATTGAGAAGGGTAGAAAGTATGGTGAGACCGAGAAAGCCTTGGCCATGGGCCTGGTGATGCAAAGAGCAAAAATGGCTGAAAAAGACGGAGGAATAACAACTTATGACATGGAAGAAATTAAGGATGCACATGGGCAAGTCATTGGAGAAAAGGCCAAGAGAAAAGATATTCCAAAGGGTAGACGCGGAGGTACAGCAGCACTTAAAGCATCCTTTGTGAATTCAATGGGAGACAAAGATCCAAGAGTCAGAGCGGCAGCAGTGGAAGCGTTTTTAAGAAGTTCCTCTTTCCCGGAGATGAAAACAAAGTTAGTTCAAGTGGACACGGGCGATGCAGAGTTAATGGGTAAGATTCGTGCTAACGGTGCTGAGCTGTTTCATGATGATGACGGAGGTACATTCGTGCGTCCTCACGAACACCCAAGCTTCCCTGAGACAGTAGATACCACTGAGGGACTTTACCCAATAATACAGGGGAAATTTCTTTATGGTTCTCCCCATATATCAGAAGGGAAGAAACCTACTCCTGGAGTTGCGGCAAATGATGCGGGAGATCCAGTGCACGGAGTGCCTCCAGACCCAGAGTACTTAGTGCCTCAGGGAAGACGTATGGTTGATACTATAGAAGGGTATCTAGACTCGGGTACAGTCGTGGGCCAATCTGAAACACACGCCACCGAAATGGCTCGGTTAGCACGTAAGCAAGTTCAAGATTTGGGCATGGACATAGAGGCTAAAGGTTCTGTCGCGAGGGCATTAAGAGATTCTTTGCAAGGATATGCTGAGGGAGGGATAGACGGGGAAAGAGCGCTTGGTACGTTGTACTCTGGTAAGACTACTAGAGAGGAGTATGATAAAACACTTGCTCTCTTTGGTAGTAACCCTGACGGAACCCCAAAATACAATCTAGAATATTTCACCCAGCTGGCTCAAAGTCGACGAGCAACTGGAGGCGGGGGAGCCAGCACAACGCCACCCCCAACTACGCCCCCGGCAGGACCAAGTACCCGCCCTTATCGCCCTACATCCGGAGGAGCACTTGAAGCGGGCGTTAACCCCGAAGCACACTACCAGCAGCAACCATCCTTCTCTGGAGAATCAGCCTACAGAGGGCCGGAAGGCCAACAGGAGTTCCACAGTAGCCCCATTGGAGCAATACAAGAAGGTGAACTTATGGTGCACCAACCCCAAAATTACGAATCCGCAACTGCTCCCCCGCTAGAATCCTCACCTCCCACACCACTACCACCCGTAAAAATAGTCTCAGCGCCTCAAGGACAAAGCATCAACTCTGTTGTCCCCACCCCAACAATAGCCAGAGCCCCGGGCGATTTATCTACCGGCAATATTCCTCAGACCGCTATCCCAAGCCAGCCCAGGGAAAGAAGCGCAGAGGAAGTTATTCGCGAACAGCAGAGGGAAGAAACCGAGAGAGAAATGGCATATCAATTTAGGAGGCAAAGAGAAAAGGATCGGAGAAAAATAGCTGGTTTCAATCCAGAGAGTAATACCGGCACTGGAGAGTTAGACATAGACCACGGACCCATACCTCCAACACCTGGCACAGAGATAAAACCCAACGAGCCACCATCCTAATCTAGATCTATTACCCTAGACATACCTTGCCAATAACGCTTATGTATCAGATACTAATAGATAATGGCAGTTTATAAAGTAATCCAAGACATAGAAGCTGAAGATAAGCTTCTTGGCCCATTGACCTTAAAAGGGTTCATTTATGCCGCTATCGCTGCGACGCTGGGATTTATAAACTTTAGGCTGCTGTTTGCTAGTAGCTTGGGGCCCATCCGATGGCCATTTGTTCTAATTTTTTCACTACCAATGATACTTTTTGGCATACTAGCCGCCCCCCTTGGCCGTGAACAGCCAACCGAAGTTTGGCTGTTAAGCCGAGTACGCTTTTTCCTAAAAAACCGCACCCGGGTTTGGAACCAAAGCGGTATGAACCACTTGGTTACCATCACTGTTCCTAAAAAGATTGAGCGCATCCTTACAAAAAACTTCAGCCAAACAGAGGTAAAAAGTCGCTTGGAGGCCTTGGCCAGTACGTTAGACAGCCGTGGCTGGGTGATTAAAGATGTCCCCTTAAACGCCACTTCTATCCCCGGATACCTCCGACCAGCGGCAGAGGATTCTGATCGCTTGGTTGGAGTTTCTTCGCTTGTTATGCCCGCACCAATTTCCGATGTCAAACCTGCGGATGATATTTTGGATGAACAAAATAATTCTACAGCCCAGCATTTTAACGAGCTAATGCAAACAGCAGAAGCCAAACGTAAAGACGATGTTACCAACATACTATCTGCCGCTAGAGCTGAGGCTGATGTCTCTAGTACCCAAGTCTCTTCGGGCACGCCTAGCGATACGTACACAGAGGAGGAACAGGAATTTTTGGACGAGAAGCGCCTTGAGGAGCAAAAACTACGTAGCGCCCGCCCTATAATTGGCTTTACTGACCAAGGGGCCGAGGTACCCGTATCAACGGTCAATAAAACACGTCAAAACACCATGACAGCCGCCCGTAGAACTGATAATATGAATCTAGCCCAAAGCGGTAACGCTTTTAGCGTGGCCTCGCTTGCAAAACTGGCCAACCGTTCAAATCCCCAAGAGGTAGTAATAAATTTACATTAGTTAGTCAATAATGGTGGGCAAAAAATGAGCTTAGAGTATAAAGTCGAAAGTCGAAAGCTAGAGCAACGAGATTCTGCTGTTATTCGCTTTCAGCTTTTTGCTTTCTGCTTTCAGCTACAACCGGAGATTGCCTAGATGAATCCAAACCAAATAGTGCAGCCAACAAGCCTGCCGCAGCAGGCCGCACAACCACAGCCACAAACGTCTTCTAGTTCGGTTGCCGGCATGCCTGTGGTCGAGATTCCAGCGTCCCCCGAAGCCCAACATCCTAAATCTAACCCCAACAGCACCCAGAATGCCCTGTTAATTAGTGAGGTTCGTGACGGTATTGTAATAATGAATGACGGCTCTTTTAGAGCGGTGGTTATGTGCAAATCAATCAATTTTGACTTAATGAGCCCAGAAGAGCGTGAGGCTGTAGAGTTCAGCTACCAAGGGTTTTTAAATTCACTGTATTTCCCAATCCAAATATTTATACGCAGCCAGAAGGTAGACCTCCGCCCCTATTTAGAGAAGCTAGACAAAACCCGTAGCGAGCAAGATAACATGTTACTTGGACTTCTGATAGAAGATTATGTTGCCTTTTTAGGCGACATAGCCCAACAAACCAACATTATGGACAAGAAGTTTTATCTGATTATTAGGTATCCGGATATTGACGAAAACGCCCGAAGTACTTTTAAGCAAAGTACCGGGTTCTTTACCGGGATGCTAGAACTGCTTAGCCCGCGGAATAACCCGCATGTCGTTATTGATGAAGCCGCTTTAGAAAAGGCTAAAACAGAATTGCGCAACCGCGTTCAAGCCATATTACAGGGGTTATCGCAATGTGGAGTCCAAGCTTTGCCCTTGGACACTCAAGAACTAATTGAATTGTATTACGATGCCTATAATCCCGATACCGCCACGCGCCAACAGTTAAAGAACTTTGACGAACTATCTACGCCAATCATAGACAAGGGCGACGGCAATGCTCCACAGCCCAGCCTCGACAAGGAGCAAACCTGATGCTAGGTCTTGGGAAAAAACAGCCCGTAGATCCAGTGGCTCAACAGCAAGCCCGTGAAGTTCAGGAGGTTAGCGAGGCTTTTGCTAAGGGTGTTACGGCCCTGCGTGATTTTGTGGCGCCCAGCTCACTAGAGTTCAGCGGTGATCACTTCCAATTAGGTACCCGTTATGCCCGTACTTTCTATGTTTATGGCTATCCGCGGCAACTTTATACAGGCTGGATATCCAGCATAGTGAACCTAGACGAAGTAATTGATATTTCTATGGTAATTCAGCCAGTTAAAAGTGAAGTTGTGTTGGACAATCTACGTAAAAAAGTTAGCCAGTTAGAGGCAGGTATACAAATTGACGCCGAAAAGGGGAAGGTGCGCGACCCTGGCAAACAGGCAACCATCCAAGATGCAGAGGAAATGCGAGATAAATTGCAGGTTGGCGAAGAGCGTTTCTTCCGCTTAGGGTTTTACTTCACAATTTACGGCAGTTCAATGGACGAGCTGGAGTTCGTTACACACAAGGTAGAGTCAATCTTAGGCCAACAGCTTATATACTCTAAGGCAGCCAGCACCCAGCAAGAACAAGGATTAAATAGTATTATTCCTCAGTTTACTGACCAACTGCAGATTTATCGTAATATGAATACCGGCGCGGTTAGCACTAGTTTTCCGTTCACTTCGGCCGACCTGACCCAAGATAACGGCATTCTATATGGCATCAATATGCACAACTCCGGCTTGGTTATTTTTGATAGATTTTCTTTAGAAAACGGCAACAGTGTGGTTTTTGCCAAGTCTGGAGCCGGCAAGAGCTTCGCTGTCAAACTAGAGGCCCTGCGGAGCATGATGTTTGGCACTGAAATATTCATCATTGATCCTGAAAATGAGTATCAAAAAATGTGTGAGGCAGTTGGCGGTTCTTATATCCGACTTAGCCTAAATAGCTCCACTCGCATTAACCCGTTTGATTTACCGCAAGTAGTGGACGCCGATGAAGCCGATAATCCCCTGCGCTCAAACTTAATCACTCTGCACGGATTACTACGTTTAATGATGGGCGGGGCACAAGCTCAGATGCAGCAAGGCGGCGGCATGGCATCTATGCCAGCATTAAGTCCAACAGAAGAAGCAGATTTGGACGCGGCTTTAATTGAAACTTACGCCAAGGCCGGTATTACAACCGACCCGCTAACCCATGGTTCTCCACCGCCAACTATTAACGATCTTTATGACACACTACTCCATATGGGCGGTACCGGACCACAACTGGCTCAGCGGCTGCGCAAATATACCAGCGGGACTTTTGCAGGCATATTTAGTCAGCAAAGCAACGTAGCGATTAATAATTCCATGGTTGTTTTCAATATCCGCGACCTTGAGGACGAACTTCGCCCAGTTGCCATGTATATTGTTCTTAATTTTATTTGGAATAAAACAAAAACAGACCGCAAGCGCCGCCTTTTGATAATTGACGAAGCATGGCAACTTATGCGTTTTGATGACAGTGCAAACTTTATGTTCTCTTTGGCAAAACGCGCCCGTAAATACAATCTTGGCCTAACTACTATCAGCCAGGATGTTGAGGACTTTATGGCTTCACGTATGGGCCGCGCCATTGTGGCTAACGCCAGCATGCAGCTTCTGCTAAAACAATCGCCAACGGCCGTCGATGTTTTGTCTGATGTATTTAAATTAACCGACGAAGAGAAGAAGCGATTAAGCCAGTTTCCGGTTGGCCAAGGCTTATTTTTTGCCGGCCAAAACCATGTACATGTTCAAGTTATCGCCAGCCCAACCGAGGCAGATCTTATTAGCACTACGCCAACTGCCATCACCCAACAGGGAGAGCTTGGTCCGGAAGGGGAAATAGACTTCGACGAAGACCAGCCGCCCCCACCTCAGTCTGTAGCGTCACAACCTCAGCAATCAGCAGGAGCTTAAGGCCATTCATGAAAAGTAAGGCGTCCTCTTGGAAAACGCTAGTCAGGGACACTTTGTAGCATGCCGGCGGTATACGATCCGGAAAAACTTAACGAAGCTGAAGAGTCTGCTCCAGTTAATTCAACAAGCCCAAGCGTTAGCCAAACAAAGCCAGGTAAAATTTCGTACACTACCGGACTACCAAAACCGACGAGCCCAGTAGGCCTATCGAGCTCAACGGCTTCTGCCAAAACCCCGACAAAAGTCCCAGACGAGGAAAAGAGTTTATATAAACCTTCGCCCGTCTCCTCATCAACCACCCCTGGTAGACTCAGGTTTGGTAATCTGTTGGCAACTCGCCGCCGAAAGATAATATTTGGGACTGGGGGTGTTAGTACGATAGCCGGTATAGTTTTGCTGTTTTCATTTATGTCCGGTCCGCTTGAGTTTGTCCGCATGGCCCAGCTTTTAACAGGGTTTCACTTCTCCGCTCTGCAGGATACTCAAGACAGTCGTTTTATGAAAGAGGTCCGATTCATTCGATATGCCAAGAACGGCGAAATAGAAAAGACGAGATTAGGACGTTTAGGTAATAAATTCGCCAATAAGTTCGAATCAAAACTTAATGCCAGCGGTTTTGAATCTGCTTATGCGCCCACATCCGGTTATTTTGATGGTTATATTATCGACCCTAATAACGAGAACTTTAAAGACCTGAAAACCAAAGATGACATCAAAAAATTCGTTAAAGAGAACTATGGTTTAGATGTTGTTGAGGGCGATACCATCTCTAGAAACCCTGAGCTAAAGGGTAAGCTAGTGGTTGACACGTCTAAGCTCGGCGCATTTAAAATGCGGAGTTTGACCAGAAAAATGCTTGGTGAGGCTGGATATTCAAAAATCAGCTCCGCCATTGGGGCTCGTCTAATGTGCGAACGTGCGGGTTGTACTTCGTTATTGCATCCCTTAAAACTGCTTGAGTCAAAGGCAAAAGGCGCACTTGCAGAATGGTGGGACAACCGAAAGGCCACCACAGAAGAAGGTTCAACACCACCAAATGTTAGCGACACAGAGAAAGCACCAGACGATAAAAGTCCTACGGCAGGCGAAACCACAAACAACAATAAAGTAGCACATGATAGTATAGCGGGGACGCAAACTGAGGCCGCTGGAGCTACTAAAAGCCCGGGGGCTTTTGAGAGTTTTAAGGCCAGCACCACCTTAAAGTTGGCGGGGGGTGGGGCGGCTGCGATTGGCGTCTTATGCATGGTGAAAACCGTTAATGCTAACGCTAATGATATTAAACAAGCCCAGGTAGTTCTACCTCTTATCCGCCTAGGAACAGAGGCCATCGCAGTGGGAAACCAGGTAATGAGTGGCCAAGATGTAGACATGTCCGAACTTGGAAAAATGTCTACTATGCTCCACGGAAAAAGTTCTGACGGTAAACAAACTAGCTGGCTGCAGGCTCAGAGTATCCAGACCAACATGGGCAACCCCAATTCCACCGAGGCACCAAGTAACACTTTAAAAAGCGTGGGTGAGAACGCATCACCCTTTGGTTTTGTGGACAGTATACCGGTGCTTGGCACTGTCTGTAGTACTGGCGGACAAATCGCAACTGGGGTGTTTGGTTTGGCTTTAGACTTATCTGGAGTGGGAGCTTTAGCCATGCAACTGGGCAGTGGTGTAATTCAAAGTATTGTTGCCGGTCCGATAATGGACCAAATAGCCCACTGGCTAGCTGGCCAGGCAGTAGATCCTGCACCGGTCGGAGCAGACTATGGCAGTTCTAGTGACTATGGTGCTCGATTGGCTGCCAATGACCAAGGTATTGCGTCGGGTGGTAGAGCTCTATCTTCATCAGAAGAAGGCGCCATTAAAACTGCCGAGTCGACCGCGTCACAGGCAGATTTTCAGAAGTTAAGTTTTACCGATAAGCTTTTCAACCCCTATGACGAGCGCTCCGCTATATCAAAATTAATTGACCAGCAGGGCTCTAATCCTGTGCAAAATATTGCTAAGATGGGGACTGATCTATTGAATTTTGGCCACATCTTCTCGTCCATTCCAAAACTTTTCGCCAGCACAGCGCACGCGGCAACTCCAGCTCCATATGACTACGGTTTTCCTCAATACGGCTTTAGCGAGGCGGAGCTTAATAGCGCCGTGGCGCAGGAGAGCCCCTACGATAATGCTGGTGACGTCGCTCAATTCCTAGATAACGACAGTCAGTATGGGTATATAGATAAGGCTAAGCAGTGCTTTGGCGTAGACATCGCCAAAGATGCTTCGGGGGACTGGGATGTTACCAGCCAGCAAGATGAATCACCAAAATATAGCGACATAGATAAACACGGTTGCAGTAGCTCAGATACGAATTGGCTGAAAGTCCGGCTTTTCATCTTGGACACTGAGACAATGACAAGTATGACCTGCTTTGAGGGCGATGATCAGTCCTGTTCAGACATCGGCTTTAGTGCCTCCTCCAATACAGCTCCAGATTCATCGTCTACTCCGTCCCCGGTTGCCTCTCTTACCAGCTTAGACGGACATCAGCTTAGCGCCACTCAAACCAAGTGGATTAAGTACTTAAACGATAATGTGGTGCAGTTGTTGCCAGGAAACTCCAGCGAGCAAGCCGCAATGGCCGGACGTGTCACCTGGTGGTCTCTTAAAGAGGGCGTATTAAGTTTAGATAACCCTCTTAACTATTCAAACTGTGGGGCAGGTGGTGATCATCGAATTCCCCTAACCGCTACTTGCCCTGGTAATGTCTGGCAAGTGGGTATTGCTGGAGTACAGCCGCCTAACTTTTCTCTAGGCGAGGTAGAAAAGGTTGCCAAAGCAAGACATCCTGGGATGAATCTGAAAGATATATTAGCTGAGGTTGCAAAGTCGGCTGGTTATTCAGCTGGCTCCACAGACTACAATACTATAGTCAATTCTAGTGGAGATCTGCTTAAGTCATTGCTCCTGCAAGACCCAGCTACGGGCTTCACATTTGTGGACCGCCCTATCCAAAGCGGGTGCATAAATGCCTGGACGAATTGGTGTGATGTTTCATCAGATTTTGCCCCAACCCAGCAAGTCGCCAAGAACGTAATAGCAGAGCTCACCACATATTTTAGTGGCGCTACAACCTCTACTAATGGGTTCGTTTTCCCCCTTAAAACGACTCAATCTGTTATAGAGTCCGGACAGTCTGGTAGTGTTTGGTGCTACCAGAGTACCTCCAGTTGTCACCATGACTACAATGCCGCCGATATTTTTGCGCCAACTGGCACTCCAGTATTGGCGCCGATGGACGGAGTTGTTACCTCGGCCAAAGATTCATCAAAATATCCGAGTACTGTAGGTTCTAGGGTCTCTATTGACGGCAATGATGGCAGAACATATTATCTCGCTCATATGGGCAGAGATACTATAAAGGTTAGTGTCGGTCAGCATATAACTGCGGGTACTGTTGTTGGGGCTGTAGGTACTAATGCCGACGCAGAAAATACAACCCACCACCTACATATCGATGCTCTGCCTTCAAGCCAATATACAACAAGGCCAAGCTGCAAGGGTACAGCTTGTTCGAACTTTCCCTTTATCAACTTACAGCCCACATTAATAAGCGCATTTAAGAATCTCTCGCCGTAGGCTATGGTTTTTATGAAACACACCTACCCACTTATTAGAAAAACTTTCTGCTTTACAAGAGTTTTTTTGCTAATTGCCGTAGCGGTTTTTACCCTACTTAACTTATCATCCCCAACTTACGCTCTATCCGACCCCCAAAAACAAGTTCTGGAGTCTGGAATTTATTATTTCAATGTTGCTGGAGGAGGTGACTGCTCTGTAAATGTTGATGTAAGCCTAAGTGGCAGCGGCAATGCACAGCAAGCTTACAATTACTTTGTCAGTAAAGGCCTAACGCCTATCCAGGCCTCAGCCATCTTAGGGAACTTCATGCGTGAGTCACACATGAATCCAAAACAGCTCCAAGGAGGAGGGGATAGCGATACAGTGCCGCTGGACGGTAAAACTGGCTATGGTTTGGCCCAATGGACAGATTTGGGCAGGCAAAAAAATCTGGCTCAGTTTGCCAAAGATCAAAATCAGCCGGTTTCCACTCTCGCCCTACAGCTGGATTTTGTCTGGCATGAAGCTTCTAGCGGACCCGTACTAAATAACCTAAAAGCTATTGGTGATATTAACATTGCCACCGAATACTGGATGGATGCGTATGAAAATCCTGGCGTCAAAGCCTTAGCGGAAAGAGAGGCTTTTGCAAAGTTATTCTACGACAAGTATGGATCTTCAAGTGGAAGTACCATAACGGTCCCGTCCTCAGATACTGGGGGGTGTTCTTCTGTTGGACCAGGTCAAAATACACAGTACGTAGACGGATTTACCGTTTATAGTCAGTTTGACCCAGCCTGGATAAATGCTCCTTATGGATCTAGTACAGTTGGAGATTCAGGTTGTGGTCCTAGCGCCATGGCCATGATTATCACTGCGTTAACTGGAAAAAGTGTAACTCCAGATCAAACTGCTGCTTATGGCGGCAGCCAGGGCACATATGACCCTGGTGTAGGGAGTTACTGGACCATGCCCAAAACAATCGCTCCGCACTGGGGTTTAAAAGCAACATTTATCGGCAATGACGTTGCCAAAATTACTGCTTCCTTGCAGTCTGGCGGTTTAGTTATTGTCTCAGGTCATGGGGCTAAACCATTCAGTACGGTAGGCCATTATATAGTCATTAGAGGTGTAACTTCTGATGGCAATTGGAAAATTGGAGACTCGGGTCATAATGATACTAGCGATAAGAAATGGAGTCCCTCTCAACTTTCAAGTCAGATAAATGATGGAAGTGTGTACGTAATAACTAAGTAGGAATACCTTATGAATACTAGCTTATCAAACAATAAAAAACTCATTATAATCGCCTCGATATTCACGGCTCTTATTGTATTGGTATTGATACTTTTTGGGGGAAGCAAAAAACAAGCTAATAAACCGACTAGCGGCTACTATGATTCATTCTCTCATCAAACCATATCCAACCCTCCCGGTGAAACCCCTGAAACAGGAGGAGCCAATAGCAATAATCCCATCTTTTTAGGTATTGATAAGTTTCTTAATTACGGAGTAACCTCCGATCAATTAAATAATATTAAGTTCGCATTTTATGGCTACTCAAAGTCTCTTCCGAGCCCAATCAAGGAAATTAGCATCGACGTTGACCATATAAGCACTCAAAATATTGTTTCTGGTGATAGCTCTCAATATTTGGTAAATTTTAACGTCAAGTTTGATAGAGAAAAAGTATACCAAGCCAAACTTGATTGTTCTGGGATTAGCTCTGTTCGACTATATCTTATCAATTCAAGTACCAAAAAAGTTATATTTGATTCACAAATTATTGACTCTGGACCTAATGCCGACGACTCTGCTGGAGTGGAATAAGGTTTTTATCCACGCCAGTTAACTGCCGTCGGCTTTACTACCGTCAGGATTTAAGCCAGGGTTTTGCGCCTCAAATTGCTTAATATCAACCCTTACAGATGTACCGGGTTCAATCGGAGAGTCCGCAGAAAGAGTGGGTGCATCCTCTCTCTCATAAGGGCCATGTGCCTGCGTGCACTGCTCCCATATCTTCACGGCATTGTTCCCAGACAGCAAAGCGTCCGCTAAATCACTATCGGTGAGATTATTGACTTGCATCATATCCTCACTCCCATAACTCAGAAGATGTTTATATGTTTCTATTAAATCACGCACTGTCTTTTGACCCTCGTTAGATGGAGGAAATCCCGTTGTAATATCACCGTTTTCTGTTATTAACTGTAAGATTGTTTGTGTCTCATTATTGCCTGCCTGTTCGCTGGTTTGTGTGTTTGCCTGTTCGTTTGAAGCCTTAGGTACAGTAGCAGCAGGAACTGGGCGGCTTGAAGTTACTGTTGACTTAGTTTCATTTCTTGAGCCACAGCCAGCCACAGCAAAGGTGCCGGCAGCAAGTAAGATTGCACTTTTTCGATTAAATAGTTTTTCTTTGTTCATAACTTAATATTTAGTTTAACCCCCTTATATTAGCACTATTACTAACATTTGTCAATTATGAGTACTGTCTTGCTTCTTGTGTTATTAGATGGAAATTACTTTATAGTCTTTAGAAAGATATTCCACAGCTGCTTCAGCGTCGGTGGTGGTTATGATAACTTGGTGCTTTTTTAAATGACTGACAAGGGCGTGGCGACGGGCTCCGTCTAGCTCGCTAAAAACATCATCTAATAAAAATATTGGTTTTTGGCCGCGTTGTTTTTCTAGTAATTCCAGCTCAAAAATTTTTAGTGCTAGCAGTAAACTGCGTGTTTCACCCCTTGAGGCCGTCTGGTTAATGGGCCTATTATTTATTAAAAATGTTATGTCTTCTCGGTGCGGCCCAACGGAAGTAAAGCCAAGCATGAAGTCCCGGCTAGCGGTTGCTTGCAGTTTTGATAACATCTTGCTGGCATAGCTCGTGATAGGGAAGTGGCTTTCATACCTAAGGACGGTATTTGTTTTATAGCGGGCTATTTGGCTGTAGGTTTTACCCAGATTTTGGTTGATGTCATTAATGAGGTCCTGCCGGGCTTTGGATAATTTCGAGCCAAGCTCGCTTAGACGTACGTCCCAAGCAAAAAGCTGCTTGACCCCAAAAGACGGTCCTTGTTTTAGTAAAGCGTTTCGTTGGGCTAGCGCTCTCTTATAGTTGGCACAAAGCGCCTTATACCCAGGTATGCTCCTTTGTAATAAATCGTCAAAATATTCTCGGCGCTGCTGGGGCCCAAGTGTAATTATATGCAGATGATTTGGCTCAAAAAGTACTATCGGGATTGTTTTTTCAAAGCTTAATCTACTTGTAGGTTTGCCATCTATCTGGAATGTTTTTGTCCTACTGCCACCCGGCTCAATTTTCACAACCCTGTTAGAATGCCCAAAATATCCATCTACACGAGACCATGGTTTGCCCAAGCTAATCAACTCTTCGTCTTTGGCACGATACGATTTTCCGCTAGCCAGTAGTTGTATTGCCTCAAGTATGTTGGTTTTACCGCTGGCGTTTGGACCAACAATAATATTTATACCTTTATAAAATTCATAAGATTCGTCGCGATACGACCTAAAGTTCTGAAGCCGGAGGGTAGATATCATATAGATAGCTTAAAGCTTAAAGTCAAAAGCCTAAAGCTTTTTAATGAATCCTGCTAGTATCTTAGCTATCTCCTCAGAAGAGTTATACAGTTTCTGAAACTTTTCTTCGGGAATATACCCCAGCTCCATAGCTAGTATAAGCATAGAGCGAACTTCTCCTGCCGATCCTTTTGCTATAAACAGGAACTGGCGTAGTTCTTTGTCGCTGTTTCTTTCAAAACCTTCGGCTATATTATTCATTACAGAAACGGCAGCTCTTTGTATTTGGTCTCTAAAACCAAAGTCCTTAGAGGAACCAAAAGTTTGATAAATTAAAATGCTGAGCTGTTTAGACTTCAGCCAAGCTGTGCTATTTTCAAATCTCTTCACTTTTGCTTTCTTCTTTAAGCTTTTAGCTTTGTACTAGCACAGCTTTAGCTGCGCAAGGGCATGATTAGGTGTAGATAGCCTGGGTCGTCCGCGCTACTCAAAATACATGGCTCAAGCTTGCCGTTGAAACAAAACTCAACTTCACTGCCAGTAAAAGCATTCAGCGCGTCAAGGAGATATCTTGAGTTAATGGTTACCTCGCCGCCGCCAGTTACCTCGGCTGTGGCTATGGCTGTGTTCTCGCCAAGCTGTGAAGCAATAGCGTTTATACTAACCTGTTTTGACGCCTTATCAATTTTGATAGTGATGCTGCCAGCACTCTCTCTGGCAAATAAGCTGGATACTTTAGCGATATTAATAAAGTCGGTTTTCTTTAATTTAGCAATAGTTGAAAATTTGGTAGGTATCAATTTTCGGTAGTCGGGATAATTTCCCTCAATTAATCGAGCTACTAGAGACACATCTCCAACACTAAAGAGCACTTGTTGGTCATCATGGGTTATAGAAACTTCCTTATCTGTATCACTAATTATTCTAAGTAAATCAGAGGTTGCATTAGCTGGTACTAAAAAGTTTACTGGGTTTTTATGTTTACCCACACTAACTTCAGCTAAACGGTAACTATCGGTTGCGGCCGCTATTACGTCGGTTTTGTTTTTGGTGTGGAAATTTACACCAGTTAAAATTGGTCTTCCATCGTCAGAGCTGGCGGCAAAAACAACCCGCCCTAGAGCATTTTTAAATTCTTTGGCGTCCAATTTCCAGGTGGCCCCATTTTTTATTGCCGGCATAACGGGGAATTCCTCGGCGGCAATTCCGTTGATTGCTGATTGATATTGGTCGGTAGTAATGTGTAGTTTGTTTTCACTTAATTCTAGATTTAGTATGCCCTCAGGTAAATTGCTAACAAAGTCTTGCATTAATCTTGCCGGGACTGTTATTGCCCCTGTTTTTTCAACTTTTGAGCCAATATAGTGAGTTATCCCGATATCTAAATTGGTGGCTGATATACTAAGGCGGTTCTCTGAGGTTTTAAGAAGTACATTAGCTAAAATTGGCAGGGTGTTACGAGTGTTTGCAACTCTTGCGACCGAGTTTAGGGCTTTGGCTAAGTTTTCCTGAGTAACTTGTAGCTTCATACTATTAATCCTTTTATTAAGTTATTAAAATTAGCTTCTATAGGTCTTGTGGATTGTGTGGATAGGTTAATAAACCCACCCCTAAATGAGCGGTAATGGAAAAATTTGTGCATAGACTCCCTTAAATTGTTGATAATCTGTGTGTGAAAATTGTATAAACCAAGGCTATTAAAAATATAAAAAACTCGTTCTGTGGATAGTGTGTAGAAGTGAGATGGGTTATCCAAAATCAAACCACAACTAATCCACTGTTTATAAACAGGCAGTTTATGCATAAATTCTACCCTTTAATTCATTAACATTTTGTCTAATTGGGCCATCAAAACTAATTTCACGCTCAATTTTTTCAATTGAATGGATGGCCGTGGTATGATCTTTGCGCCCTAATTCATGAGCAATTTTAGGAAAACTTAAATGAAGCTCACTACGGAGCATATACATGGCAATTTGGCGGGGAACAACAATATCTTTATCGCGCTTTGGTCCTAAGATATCTTCTATTGAAATGTGAAAATGTTTAGCAGTTCTTTCAATAATACTTCGAGCGTTTAGGTGTTTTGGACGATTTTTAGACACCTCAAACATAGTTGTTACAATTTGTAGGTCTGGGACTACACCACGCATTTCACAATAGGCAATAACTTGATTTAAGGCCCCTTCTAATTCACGAATATTGTTTTGAATATGGCTTGATAAATATTCCGTTACCGATTGTGGGAGGCCAATTCCAGCAGCACTGGCTTTGGTTTGTAAAATTGCACAGCGCGTTTCAAAGTCAGGATTCTGCATATCAATAGCCATTCCCCATGCAAAACGACTGCGTAAGCGTTCTTCGAGGGTGGGGATGTCTTTGGGTAATTTATCGGAACTCAAAATTATCTGTTTGTTGGCCTGGTGAAGGGCGTTGAAGGTATGGAAAAACTCTTCCTGAATTTTTTCTTTTCCAGCCAAAAACTGAATGTCATCCACAATTAACACATCGGCACTACGATAAAAACTCGCAAAATCACTAGTATTTTTCTTAAATCTTAAAGCGTCAACAAATTCTTGTACAAACTGCTCAGTTGAGGCATAAACCACTCTAGCCGAGGGCTTGGCAGCCAAAATTGCGTTACCAACCGCCTGAATGAGGTGTGTTTTACCTATACCAACACCCCCGTGAACAAAGAAAGGGTTATATTTTTTGCCTGGGTTGTGAACGATTGCTTGGCAGGCGGCATAAGCAAGCTCGTTGCCATCACCAACCACAAAATTTTCAAAAGTATAACGTTCGTTAAGACCCTGCCGATATGAGTGGGATATGTGTGGAGAGTTTGGCTGGTTTGACTGTTCATTGAAACGGGGCCTCTCAACCTGTTTTGGTGAAGATGCGTTCTTTAGCAAATCTTCATCTTCCGCCTGGCCCTTAGGGGCAACCCCGGTATGAATTTTATACTCGACACTCTTGGGCTTGTGGCCGTTTTTAGACAAAACACCAACAATCAATTCGTTAAATTTTCTCTCCAGCTGGTTTTTAACGAAAATATTCGGCACCCCAACTACAGCAACATCGTCTTTATAGCGTATTAACTGAGTATTTTTAAACCAGGTTACAAAATTTCCCCTAGAAACACTAAGTTCTATTTCACCAAGTACAGCTTGCCAGAGAGAATTATCCTGCATTAATTACCCTTAATTATTTTTCCCCGCCTTAAACTCTTTAGATAAGAATTAATACTAACTATAGCCTAGGGCTGTGGACTTTTCCACAGGCAAGGCAAAAATCACTACAGTTGGAAGTATAAAAAATTCCATAGAGGGTAAATTGTACACAGCCACTATTACCATCTGTAATTTTGTGGAAAAGACTTGGAGAATAGTGGAAAAGCTGATAGTATTTGTGGGTTAACATTGTAGATTTGACGAAGAACTATGCCCAAAAGAACATACCAACCCAAAAAGCGCCAACGCAGCCGAGAACACGGTTTTTTTAAACGTATGGCCACAAAAACTGGCCGCAACATCTTAAAGAACCGCCGAGCAAAAGGCCGAACCCGCCTAACCCATTAAGTCCACCTAGACCCTAAGCCCTAAACCCTATAATCTATAGAGTAGCTATGATTACTAAAGCCCATCGGTTCCATGGTAGAAATAGTCTGCGCTATGTGTACCAAAACGGCCAAACAACCAGAGGCCCTTTTTTCGCAATCAAAAGTTCACTAAATGCTAAGCGGCAGACTTATCGTGCCGCTGTTATTATCAGCCGCAAAATACACAAATCTGCCGTAACTCGTAACCGTCTACGCCGGCGCATTTATGAGATCCTCCGTGAGTTAGATAAAGATATAATCAAACCATATGATATTGTTCTTACCATTTTTAGCGACAAGCTCATTGATGAGCCACCCAAGAACCTTACCCGCCAAATAAAAAAACAATTAGGTGAAGCAGGCATTTTAGCCAAACGTGTCTCCTAGGTAGTTATAATTTTGGGGTCCCCAAGTCTTGAGGATAAGGCTTGGGGAAAAGGAAGAGCCGACCAAAAGGTAAGGATTTAAACTAAGTAGTATTGTAAAAGTTTAAATACTAACTAAACGGTCGAGCTCTGACGTGATATAGTGGTGTCCAAGAGAGAGCCGTTTTTTTATGTTTACAACTATAATTATCCAACCAATTTTTAACTTGTTGGTCCTCATTTACGCGCTTATTCCAGGACACAATTTTGGGCTAGCCATAATTATTTTCACAGTAATTATTAGAATGCTGATGTGGCCGCTGGTCAAAAAGCAACTGAGTCAGGCCAAAGCTATGCGTGAGCTGGCGCCAGAACTTAAGAAAATCAAAAAAGCGGCCGCTGGGGATAAACGCAAAGAGTCCATGATGACTATGGAGCTTTACAAAGAACGTGAGATTAACCCCTTTGCCAGCATCGGAATACTAATTGTGCAGCTGCCAATACTTATTGGTCTTTATAGCGGCCTAAGAAGGATTATCAAAGACCCGCACCAAATAATTGACTTTTCTTACCCTGCGTTACACCACTTAGGCTGGATGCAGCATTTAGCTGGCAACATCCACAGTTTTGATGACTCCTTGTTCGGCGTTGTTGACCTGAGCCGTAAGGCAGCGGGGGCAGGGGGCACTTACTGGCCGGCTATGGTAATAGTCATTGCCAGTGCCTTCGTACAGTATTACCAAGCCAAACAACTGATGCCCCGAGACAAAGACGCTCGTGGACTGCGCAGAATACTAAAAGATGCCGGTTCGGGCAAAACTGCCGACCAACAAGAGGTTAATGCGGCCGTAACGCGCGGTACGCAGTATATGATTCCAGCCTTCGTGTTTATCTTTGGACTTAGCTTTGCTGCCGCCCTGCCGCTTTATTGGCTGGCAAGCAGCGGCGTGGCCTTCTTGCAACAGGCTAAGATACTTAAAGAAGACACTTCAGAAGCAGACGCTTCCGTGAAAACATCCGGAGTAAAAGATTCTGAAAAACCACAACGCCCAACTCGCAGACCAGAGAATACCGCTGCCAGAAAACAGCGCAAGAAAAGGAAGCGAAAATGAACCAACAGATGGAAGAAGCTATTGTTTATGCAAAAAAGTATTTAGAGGACCTGCTGTCATTTTTTGGTCTAAATACCGATGTTTATGCCACTAGCGAAGACGATGAGGTTATTGAGCTGGATGTACCTTCCACACACTTAAACGGCTTTTTAATTGGACAACACGGCGATACCATGCGAGCACTTCAATACACCATTAGCTCGGCATTAAAGAACCAGGGACACGCTTTTACCAGAGTTAACGTAGATGTCGCTGATTACAAGAGAAACCGCGCAGACCGGGTTGTACGCAGCGCTGAGGCCTGGTTTAAAGAGGTTCGTGATAGCGGCAAGCCCAAAGACCTAGAGCCAATGAACCCTGCCGACCGGCGTGCTGTCCATAAAGCCGCCGAGGAATATGGGCTAACCAGTGAGTCGGTGGGGCAGGGCTATGACCGCCACATTATATTAAAACCCGCAGAACCCGAACCTGCTAAAACAAAACCTGCCAAGCCAAAGAAGGATCTTGAGGCGAAGCCCAAAAAGGAATCTAAAGAAGCCGCTGGCAAAAAACCCAAAAAAGCACCCGGCAAAGACCCCAAAGAAAAATAATCCACAGATCTCCTACGACGGCAACGCAGCACATATCTCTATTGCAAATTACTGACGGTCGTCTATAATTTGCAATAGGATTACAGATGAGACAGCGTAAAAAACATTCGGCGATAATCTTTGTTCTGAAGAGTATGATCCCATATTCTCAAGAAAATATAATGCTTGGATTTAAGCCCAACCAATTTTTTAATGAGTTAGAAAAATCATCGGGACATAAACAGGCAACTCTCAAGAATGCCTACTGGCGGGCTCAACAACAAGGTTATATTGATAGCTCTGGGAGACAGCCAAAATTATCTGCTAAGGGTCTGGAAGAGGTTAAGCCCTTCTTGGCTAAACACTTAGGCAAACAGGCAAGGTTATTGGTTATCTTTGACGTTCCAGAGGATAAAAGGGCGGCCAGAAATCAACTTAGGGCACAACTTAGCTATTGGGAATTTGAGCAGATTCAAAAAAGCGTATGGGCCACGGACATGGACTATAAGTTATTGCTGGTCGAGACGGTATCTGATCTGCAATTAGGCGGCTGTGTAGAGATATATGAGAGTGTTAGACTCTTTCCTGAGACTTAACCGGAATTAAGATATTTAAGGTGTAAATCGTTGCAAATTACTGACGGTCGTCCAAGATTTGCAATTGTGTTTTTTGAGGGGGCTGGGCTGGTGGTTAGGTTTTGAGGATTTTGTTGTAGATTTCTAGGGTTTGAACGGACATTTTATCCCAAGAGTATTTCTTGACCTGCTCGTGACCTTTTCTGATGAATTCTTCGCGGAGCTTAGGGCTGTCTAGAATATCACCGATTTTAGCTGCCATATCTTCGACTGACAATGGGTTGAAATATTGCGCTGTGTCTCCAAGAACCTCGGGGATACAACTTGTGTTACTGGCAGCAACTGGCGCACCGTGAAGCATGGCCTCAAGAGGCGGCAACCCAAAGCCTTCACTTAAGGATGGATATATATAGGCTACCGTGTTGGCCATCGCCCATTTAAGTTGCCCATCGGTAATCCAATCTGTTAACACAACTTTATCGCTAACCTTAAGCTCATTGGCAAGATTCACGTATGAATTAAATGAAGCATCTTTTTTGCCTGCAATCATGAGGTACAAATTGGGATATTTCTGACCAAGTAAGGCTAGAGCCTGGATAAGCCGACGGAGATTTTTGTGGGGCAAAGGGCGGCCGTTGAACATAATGTACTGTTTGCCTTCAAAGAAAGGTATCGGTTCGTCTGACTCGCCAAATTCCTCGGCAGACTCATAGGTAACAACGATTTTATCCTTGTTGATATGCGCGAACTTGGACAGGTCCGTTTTTACATACTGAGTGGGTACAATTAGCCTTCTTGATTTGTGGGCGACCCAGATAATCAGGCCCCTATATACCCACTGCTTAATTTTATAAACTAACCAATTTTTGGTTGGGTTTCTAAAACGAGCTGTAGTTAGGTCGTGGACAGTAGTAACATTTTTTTTGAAGTAAAGTAGCGGCTGCTGAGTCATTGTAAAGTGGACCAAGTCGGCCTTTAGGCTATATAGTTGCCAGGCAAAGCCAAGCTGTTCGGCAAAAGTGAACTCTTTGTAGTTTGACTCCACAACTTCGAAGTTTGGGGCTATTTGCTTTATGTATTCAATTCTCGGAGTTTTGGTGAGCACAACTACCTCAAACTGTGGTTTAAGCGCGTGAAGATGCTCAACTAGCTTATCAATATAACGACCGGTTGATGTTCCCGACTCCCGAGCATCAATTAAAAGTTTAGCCATAGTTAATTATCAGTACCCTGATTTTTATCATAAACACGCTTAAATAGCTTAACAATATTATTGGCACTATTCTCCCAGGTAAATTCTTTGAGTAACTTGGGGTAAAGTTCTATCTTTTGTCTCATGTCTAGACTGCCAAGAAGTATCCTTTTTAGCTGGAGGCTAATATCAGTCGAGTCATTGGGGTTGCAGTAGTAAGCCGAGCTTCCAGCTACCTCGTGGAAGACATCAATGTCACTTAATAGTAACGGCTTATTAGTAACCATTGCTTCAAGTATCGGCATGCCAAAACCTTCGTAAAATGATACCAATACTACGGCAGCCGCATTGTCATAAAGCTCAGCTTTCTGCTGATCGTCCACGTATCCCTTGTACACTATCGGTACTTGCTTGGCTTTGAGGCCCTCAATAGCTTCCAGAATCAAGTCATCTTTCCAACCCTTGCCACCGGCTAGCCAAAGAGGATGTTTATCCTGGATTGCTCTGGGCAGCTGGCTGTAGGCATCCAATAAATTCTGTAGATTCTTCCGAGGCTCGATTGTTCCAACAAAGAGTACTGGGCTAACTTCAAGTGTTTTTTTTGAATAATTTGGCAGAACCCAGCCTGGAGAGGCCACAACAATGTCCCCATTAGGTATGTTAAAGATTTCCGTAGCTCTTTCTTTGGTGAATTCAGATACGGCTATCACACCATCTGCAGATTTTAGGCTGCGAGGTACGAATCTTTTCAAAAAGTTTGCATTGGCAGTCCTTACAAATTGCGGGGCATCAACGAAACAAATGTCATGGATGACCACGACCCGACGGGCTAGGTAAGTAGGAAGTGAGACAAAGTCAGGGAAGAAGACAATATCGTACCCAGGTGTGCTGGGGATAATAATGTTAAGTGGTATCTGGAACCCGAGCCGTCTAGTTAAAGATAGCAATTTGCGAGGGAACCAACGGATTTTTTTATATGTAACTCCTTGGATTTGTGGTGGCTCAAGCTTAGATAAGCCCAAAAAGTCAAAGTAATAACCGGTCAAACTAACTTCCGCAGGGTGTTCTTGGGCTATAGTTTTAATAACATTCTCTGTATAAAAACCGACTCCTACACGCTGTTTTACTAGCGGGTTAGCATCGAACAGTATTTTAATTTGGTTTGACATGGCTAGGATGTACTTATCCTAAATAAATTTAGAAATTTGCGGAGTTTGGTTGTGCCTTGCGGAAGACCGGGTGTGATTAAAGATCTGATGTAATTTGTAGAAACTTTACGCTGTTTCTGAATAGAGCGTCGCTCAATAAGTTTTTTAGGCAGAAAGACTAAGGACATAAAAAATCCTTTTAGTGCGTAGATTCCTTCACCCTGTTTTGTAAAACCCATTAGAATAACTGCGTAAAGCAAGCTAAATCTTAATAAATAACCAGGCAGGAGAGAAATAGGTATATTTTTCCAAATTAGAAGGGGTAGATTTTTTGCCATGTGATAAGTATGAAGCCCGCGGACCTTTCTGCTGCTTGCGTTAATATGATGATATGCCACAGCTTTTGGCTGGTAATAGACCTGCCAGCCAGCCAGCTGAGCTCTAAAACTTAAGTCGACGTCCTCGTAATACGCAAAGAAGTCTTCATCAAATAGGCCAATCTGCTTAAATAAAGCACAACTATATAGAGAAGCTCCTCCGCTGGCAGCAAAGACATGCTCGGGCTTATCATACTGCCCATTGTCTTTCTCGCCCCTGCCTCGTGGTCCAGGGACTCCCCACGAATAAAATAGCTCCCCAGTGCTATCAACGTAACCTTTATCAATATGTATAAGTTTGCTAGTAACTATACCAATGTTTTTTTGAGAACTGGCGGTTGATAACAGTTCTTCTATCCAATGTTTCTCAGCAACAGCGTCATTATTAAATAACGCTACATAATAACCACCCCTTTGCATTGCATACTTGATACCAATGTTAACTCCACCGGCGAAACCCAGATTTTTACGTTGTTCTAAAACCACAACATCCGGGCAGTTTTGCTTGATCAGCTTCACAGAATCATCCCCTGAACCATTATCAACAACAACGATTCTTGGGGCATAAGACTGGTTTTCGAGGGATTTTAAGCACTGGACTATTAAGTCTGCACCGTTCCAATTTGGAACTACACAAAAAACTACTGGTTGTTCAATTTCCATAACAGATGCCCCTATTATATAATGAAGCGGACAAATCTATGTTTTTAAGAGTTTTTTCTAAAAAGAATAGGGCATTGTTAGCTGAGCTAGTCAGAACTGATTTTAAGTTGCGTTATCAGGGTTCAGCGCTTGGCTATGCCTGGTCGCTGCTACGACCACTATTGCTATTTGTTATTCTTTATATAGTCTTCGTAAAATTTCTAAAGCTGGGTAACGGGGTGCCACATTATCCCGTCTATTTACTGCTTGGTATTATTCTGTGGAATTTCTTTATCGAAATGACCACGCAAAGCTTAACCTCCATTGTTGGCAGAGGCGACTTAATCCGTAAAATTCGTATTCCACGTTGGATTATTATTCTGTCTAACAGTATTTCCGCTCTTATTAATCTATTTTTGAATCTTATAGTGGTAGTTTTCTTCTTATTGATTAACCACGTGGACCTACTGAAAACTTCCTTGTGGCTGCCGTTAATATTGTTTGAAGTCTATATATTAGCTTTAGGATTATCCTTATTCCTATCAGCTGCTTTTGTGAAGTACAGGGATATCCAATATATATGGGAGGTAATTTTACAGGCCGGCTTCTACCTGACGCCCATCCTTTACCCGCTTGCTAGAATTACCAACTTAACATTCCAAAAATTATTAATGCTAAACCCCATGGCTCAAGCTATCCAAGATGCGCGCTATAGCTCAATAACTCACCAAACAACAACCATATATGGATTATTTGAGGGTGGTTGGTATAAATTTATTCCTTTTATGATTGTTGCAGTTATTTTTATCACCGGCTTAGCATATTTCCGAAAAGAATCTAAGTATTTTGCGGAGAATATTTAATGGAAGATACGGCAATAAAGGTTGAGGGCGTTAGCAAGATATTCAAATTACCGCACGAAAAGAATACTTCTGTTAAGTCAGCGCTAATAAATTTCCATAAAAGGGATCGCTCATATGAAATGCAAAAAGCTCTTCAAGATATATCCTTCGAGGTTAAAAAGGGAGAGTTCTTTGGCATTGTTGGGCGAAATGGGAGCGGTAAAAGTACCCTGCTTAAGCTATTGGCTGGTATTTATACGCCGACGTCGGGGGCAATCCAGGTAAATGGCAGCCTTACGCCCTTTATAGAGCTAGGGGTTGGATTTAATACAGAGCTAACTGGTCGTGAGAATGTTTTTCTTAATGGCGCTCTACTCGGTTTTAACAGAAAAGATATGCATAAAATGTATAAGGATATCGTTGGTTTTGCCGAACTGGAGAAATTCATGGACCAAAAATTAAAAAACTATTCATCCGGTATGCAAGTTCGCTTGGCTTTTTCCATAGCTATTCGTGCCAAAAGCGACATCCTTCTAATTGACGAAGTTTTGGCCGTAGGAGATACCGCTTTTCAGGCTAAATGTAGTGAATATTTTAGAGACATCAAAAATAGTAGACAAACGGTTGTTTTGGTAACACATGACATGAAAGCTGTGAACAAATATTGTAACCGAGCGCTAGTTTTAGATAACGGACAAATTCAGATGATTGGAGATCCAAAACAAGCAACAGAAATATATGATGAGATTAACAGGTTTTCATTATTGGAGGAGCCCGAAAAACTGATGGCTTCAGAGGATTATGTAGAATCAGGCGCGAAAGTAATTAAGGTTACCGTACGAGAAGCCTCTAGCAAGGAAGAGCGCAAGTTCTTTAAATATGGTGAGTATATAGATATATCCATTAAATACAGGCTAAGCCAAGATATAAAAGATGCAATTATTGATATAGGGCTTAGATATGGTAAAGAGGGCCAATACTATTTCTATTCAACGACTAAATACTGGAAAATTAAAGTTGGTGGCAAGAAAGGGTCTATAATCACACTAAATTGTAGGCTGAAAAATATCTTTAATGCCGGTCGATTCCACTTAGTCACAAGCATGTTTAGCCCCAAAAGAGGTGGTCAGTTATTTACCATGAACCGGCGTGCCGCAAAATTAGAAATGGGAGAACCACCTCTTTCGGGAGTTGTTGTTCCAGATCACAAGATAAATGTAGTGACTGAAGGCAATAAACATGATTCCTAGAAGATATGGGCTAAAGAGGGGCTACAAAATTGGGAAGAAGCAAAGGTTTACTTCGAGCATGGTTGGTGATTTCGTAAATCGAAAAAAAAATTATAATTTTGTGGAATACATTAGTAATCGGGCAAACATAACTAGGCTAATTTTTATAGGTAGTAGTAACATTGAGCTGATAAGAGATATTACTAATTTGTTTGACGTAACAGTCATTGACCATAAACACAATCTGGCACTCCTAAAAGATGATTTGCCAAAAGCTGAAGTTATTGGCCATAATCTAGAGAGAGGGCTTCCGCAATTATCCGAGGACCTTCTGAATAAATCTGTAGTTATATTTTTTGATACGCTACAAAACCTGTACAACCCTAATAACCTACTTAGAGACCTGTCGAATTTTGCAGAAAAAGCTCCATATTTACTGATATCTTGCTTAGATAGGACAATTTCAAGAGGACCAGAAGACTTTGGCCCTCCCAAGGACGAGGTACACGTCAGGGAATGGTCTATAGACGAAATGTTCCTGCTGTTAAAGAACTACAATTTTGATTGTTTGATTGGACATGTGGCAAGCCAAAAAAACCTACACACTAAGGACACAATTTTGGCTATCTCTGGCAAGGAAGTAATTCCAACCCCCCTTGCGCAATTATCCCCGGTTAAAGTTCTTGCAATAGTGATTGCGTATAACGAAGAAGACATCATAAAACACTCCATAGAGCATCTGCTAAAACAGGGAATTGACGTTCATTTAGTTGATAACTGGTCTACTGATACGACTTATAGCCAGGCCGAACAATTATCGAAGCAATACGATAATTTGACTTATGAACGTTTTCCCAAGAAAAAGCCAAAAATTCATAAGTATGAATGGGGACGACTACTGGGGAGGGTAGAAGAAATAGCCGAAGCTTCGAAGCATGACTGGATCATACACAACGATGCCGATGAGTTTCGAGATTCACCTTGGAAACATCTTTCTATGAAGGAAGCCATAATTGTTGTAAACGACCTCGGTTATAATGTTATCGATTTTACAGTTTTGGATTTTAGACCCACCAAAGACGGATACGATGGGTCGGTCAGTCCAGAAGATTTCTTCTTAGACTTTGATCCTTTAGCTCATCCCTCCTATCTAGATCAAATTAAATGCTGGAAGAATGTGGGTAGGGTAAATTTATCTGACTCTGGTGGCCATCATGTAGTTTTTGATAACCAAAAAATCTTTCCTCTTAAATTCTTAAGTAAACACTATCCGCTACGTTCTAAAACGCAGGCTAGTAAAAAGATTTTCAAAGAAAGGAAGCCGAACTTTTTGAGCTCGGAAAGAGAAAAAGGCTGGCATACACAATACGATACTTATAAAGAAACCGAACGGTTTATTTGGAGCAAGGATGAGCTCGTGGAATTTAATGAGGGAACTTTCTACAGCGAGTTCATTATGGAAAGACTTAGCGGAATCGGAATTGATCAGTAGTCGGCGGGAAGAGGAAAAACGACAAAAAATGAGCGATAAAACTGTACTACTGTTTACGTGGCATCCCGTACCATCCGAGACGAACAAAATTGTTGAGGGTTCATCTTTGCGGTTTTGGAGGATGGCGCTAGCCCTAAAAGAAAAAGGCATAGGGGCCATCACCATTGCGGTTTGGCATGAATTTCAGCCACGGACGGATCTGATCAACGGGATAAAGGTTGTTCCGTTTGATGGTGGGCCAGATAATCTGGCTAAACTCATCAAAGACTTTGACAGTATAATTTTTAGCTGTGCGCTTGGTGATCTGTCTAGGCTTATCTATGAAGCCGCTAACGACCAGACACAAATAATTGTCGACGCATATTCACCTATGTATGTTGAATTTTTAACCAAATCTCTAGGCAGAGCTAGAGATCAGCAATTTTTGGAAAATTACTTAGATCATACCGAGGTATTCAATCGATGCCTAGCGGACGCTGATTATGTGTTATTCGCCAACGAAAACCAGAAACACCTATTCCGGGGTGTCTTAGCGTCTATGGGAGAACTGATGAATTATGATGAAAAGAAATTTATATACCTTCCGGCCTTTGTGGAAAGATCTAAGGGCGTTAGGCAAAAACAGATTAGCAAACATGACAAAATAAATATACTGTGGTTTGGCGGGATATATCCATGGCTTGATATTCGTAGTCTTATTGTTGCATTTTCGAGTCAACAGATTAATGAAAATGCCAAGTTGTCAATAGTTGGTGGATTTAACCCCTTTTATCCAAAAGAAGACAGACGCTTTAATGGTAAGTACTTAGAAGCTGTTAGATTGTCGAAAAAGTTAGGTCTAATTGATAAGAGTATTATTTTTCGAGACTGGGTCACATATGAAGAGAGGATTAAGATATTTAATTCGGCCGATATAGCAATATCGATCAATAATAATTCGATTGAAAATGAATATTCATTCAGAATAAGAATTGCGGATTTGGTAGGTAATGGGCTGCCAATTATTACGAACGGTGGAGATCCACTGGGGGAAAGCCTTATAGATCTTGGGGTGGCCTTTCGTATAGATTTGAAATCATCTAAAAGTATCGTTAGCTCGCTATCGAAAATTCTATGTGATGATAAATTGATAAATAAGGCAAAAGAACTACTCATGACAAGAGAACTTTCCGATAAACTTCACATATATTACTACGTAGAAGATTTAGCAAAGGTTATAAGTGATGGCTCAAGGCCTAGGTTAACGAAGGGCCGAAGACCAATAGTCCCATTAAAGTCTGCAGAAAAGCCTGCATCACCACAAAGCGATTTAGGCAGTATTGAAAACGCGTCCACAATGAAACTAATCAGGATAACTAGCGCACGGTTAAAGAAGTCTGTTAAAGTACGTATTGAGCGCCTTCCAGGAGCTCGTCATAAATTGTTATAAATCATGTCTAACTATACAAAGCTGAAATTTAATCCGGAAGAGAAAAATAGCCCCTACGTTAAAATATATAATTTTATTAAAAATGGCTCTACGGTTTTAGACATAGGGTGTAGTAGTGGTAATTTTGGGAAAGCCCTAATTGAACTAAAAAATTGCACTGTTGACGGAATTGATCTCAATCAAAACGACATTCGTCTTGCATCAAAGGTTTTGACGATGGCCAAGGTTGCCAACGTAGAGACAAGCAACCTGGAAGAAGTCCTAAAGGGCAAGAGATATGATGTGATAGTCATGGCGGATGTGCTGGAACATCTAGTAGATCCGGTAAGTAGCTTGAAGAGTATCCAAAAGTTGCTAAACCGAGATGGTTTTCTGGCTTTTTCAATCCCCAACATGGCCCACATATCAGTAAGGTTAAACTTGCTTCTTGGAGATTTTCCTTATACAGAAACTGGGTTACTAGATAAAACTCACCTTCATTTTTATGATATATACGAGGCGGAAAGACTTATCGAGAGGTCAGGCTATTCAATTGAAAAATATGATTCTACCGTAGTAAATTTCCCGAGAAGCATGGTTCGAGAAAGGTTAGCTAACGTAGGTCTGCAAACAGAAGAGCGCTTCTTTGACCTAATAAATGATACTTACGGTAATATATATCAATTTGTCGCAAAGATTGTTCCTGACCCTCCGAATAAAGATCCAAAGAATAATCATACGAACCTCGCAGTTACCCATAGTCCTGCGGAAGACGTACATCTTTATCTTTCGGATTTGGAGAGAATTTGGCGAGATAGAGAGATACAGCTACTACGGCAACTTAGGTGGAATCCGGTATATCTGACTAGAAGAGCGGGCTCTAAAGCAATAAAAAAAATTGCAGCTCGGAAACGGGGAAATAAAAAGGGCTAAAAATCAGCTTCGGCGATGGCGGCTTTAAAATGATCCGGTATGTCTTCCATATTCCAAGTATTGACCGCACGGCTAGCATGGCTTTGGTAATATATTTCTTCTCGCGTGGGTTTCTTGCTGTTCTGATACCACGCGGTATGCAGGGCTATATATGGGGGGCCAGTTCGTAAACTATGTTCCAAAAAATACCATGTTTTTGGTCGATAGAGAGCGAAGGTAGTATCAATATCGGCAATGTAAACACCGTGCTCAAGCTCGTTTTGCCAAAATTGCTTCTCCCAATTTGTAACCTTAGTTCTTAGGTTATAGTGAGCCGGTAAGTCATCTATTTTAAGTCCAAAGCCAGCCTTTAGGTAATTATGGTGTTTTTGGAGCAATTGGTGGAAATAGTTTATTGCGTCAGAAGGGCACTCATTAATAGGCACAATATCAGGATCACTGACAACGTAGTAACTATTTTTAGCAAGTATTTCTATCGCTAAGCTTTCCCAGGGAGCTTTTTGGCCCCGATTACTACCCAGCGGCAACACCTGGCAATGTGTTTTTCCATAGTAGTCTAGTAATTCAGGATAAGTAGAATCATTGTCAACCAGGGCTATTTTCCGAATTCCACAATCATGCAGCCAATCTACCAGCTTTTTTAGATCTTTAACTCTATCTCTGCAGTTAATAAAAACCGGTAAACTTTCTACATCGAAAGGAACATCAGAATCCCCCACAACATCCTTAGCTATTTTGTATTCCTTGTATAATTCATAATTACTAATTAGCGCATGCCTTACACTTCTTATATTGAGTCTTACCCCAAGGATAAAGATTTTAACTAAGCCGACTGTTTCCTTATCTTTTAGGAAGCCCACCCTAGTATTTGCTAATAGCACCTTCAAAAAAATCAGGGGTTTTGATATAAGTTTGATATTTTTAGCTCTGTGCAGCGCATGTCCGATAGGCTTAGCGGATGTCCATACCCAAAATCTAAAGGGGCTAAGACGTTCAAACTCTGGATAAGTAAAGGATGGTTGAAGGTCTGCATAGTGGTCTTCATCGAGTACCAGAACTTTGGTAGGCGCCTGTCTTATCTTAGACCGAGTAAGCATAATTGATGACGCTATAAACTTCCAGATAGAATCATGACTTTCTAAACTATTGTCTAATCCCCCCACGGCTCGCATAGAATGCCTGGAGACGAAGATAGCTCTACCGATAGTATTTCTCTTTTTAAAATCTCTTAGCTTGAAGTTTTTAGGTGTAATATGATTATTAATCTGGCTGGGGTAGATGATATCTGCCTTGGTATGCAGGGCCACTAAAAGGCTGGTCTTTAGGTAGTCTTGCTCAATTGAATCGCCGGCACGCAGAAATACTATCCACTTCTCATTAGAACATATGCAAGCAAGGTTTAGGGGTGCAACCTCAAAAATTCCTTTATTAATAACCTGCCGGAGACGATATTTTCTTGGTGAAGTTTTACCTAACATGTCTTGTGAAGTAGCAACAATGACTTCTCTTGGGCATACACTTTGTTTGTCTAGTGAGGCAAGAGTTTTATCAAGATCTTGATAGCTAGCTTCTACGGCATCAATTAGTACACTTATCGGCTGGGCCACTTCGCTAATTAACTTGCCAGAAAGCCCGTCGCCATAGAGTTTGAGTAATTTTCTGCGGGCTCTAATTGTTGGATATATGTGCGTTAAGTTCCAGCAAAAAGATTTAAGGCGGGCCAAGTTAACCGTCCTGTCTCTGCCAGAAAGAGAAAAAACGACTGATTTAACAAAAAAAGTGTAAAGATAATATCTGAGAAATTTCCGCAGATACGCTTTATCAAAGTTTTTATAAGCATACAGAAACTGGTTGCGGAATATTAGATAGTAGAAAAAACCGGGTTTGTCCTTGGTGGACTCACCAACCTTATGCCAAATTTTGATATTAGGGCTGTATATAACCTTGAACCCGGCACGTTTCATGCGGGCAAAAAGATCCGACTCCTCATAGTAGGCAAAGAAACGCTCATCTAGATAGCCCACTTTGTTGATTACTGACTTTTTAACGAAAACAGCCGAGCCGGAGACATTGTTTGGTTCACATTGGCTAAGACCTTCTTCTAAGGTAGTCACTTCTGCAGTTAAGGGATCAATTACCTGGTAAGAATAATATCTATTTTTTTCATCGAATAGAGGGTTGTTTTTGTCCCAGAAGAAAGCCTTTCCACCAACTGCTCCGATTTTTGGGTCGGAGGAAAAAATCTTAACGGCTTCTGTTATGATTTTAGGATCGATTACTGCATCATTATTTAGAAGAAAAAGTATTTCTCCGCTTGCAACTTCGGCAGCAGCAATATTACCACCAGTAAAGCCCGTGTTTTTTGGTAAATCTAGATACTTATAGGGGATATCTATTTTAGCTAAAATTTTTGGAAGTTCATTTTTTGAGCCGTCGTGGGATCCATTATCAACAAGAATGATCTCGACATTGGGGTAGTCAAGATGCTTGAGGTTCTCGATACACTGTTTAGTGCTTTCCAGGCCGTTCCAATTAAGAACAACTATACTGACTTGCGGGTTATTCACTCTTGTATATTTTAGAGGTACGTGGCGCTAAGTTCAATAGAATGGCTAGCAGACTGGCCCTGTTGTAGGCAAACTGGCCAACTCCCAGTCAGCAATCCCAAGGACATCATTTGGATAGTTGTAATTAAATTGAACAAAACAATACCAAGAGCTTATTAGGCTCTTCTGCTGCGAACCATCTAACTGTTGCGGATCAGTTGTATATATTTGAGGCCCACTTCCTTTAATTAATATTCCTTCTTTATATCCCATTGGCGTACCGGTCGGTAGTTGGGTATCAGCAATAGTAGCTCGTTTCACTTGACCAAACCAATAACGCCAGCTATAAAACGACTCTTGATTAGTAAATAGCCTCTTTGTGCCGTTGGGATCTAGATAATAAACTTCAAGATGACCAGCAGGCTGCACTAGGGCCCCCACGGGATGTTGAGAAGAATCTACATCTGACGCATAATTTGCTGACGGTATTTCCCAGTCAGGCACTGTCATGACGTCCTGCAAGCGATAGCCCAAACCAGTAAAGGTTTCCCACGTTGGAAAGTGCTGTTTTTGAGGAATGCCTGCTACTATTCTGTAGGTATATATGGCTGGGCCGGATCCCTTAAATACGGTGCCTTCTTTTAGTAAGGGGAGCGGGCTGACAACTGGCATTTGATCATCATAGTAGTTAGCAAATCGGATATCACCGAAATTATAATTAAAACTAAATAGTGATTCTGCAGTAGGTACAGGTAAGCGTTGGCCATTTTCTATTAAGTAAACCTGTAACTCGTTACTGTTGCGTACTAATGTTCCATTTGGATGCGCATATGGAACGCCATGATATATAGTGTCCCCGAACCACGAATTAAATAAGCTGTAGAAATTCTGGTTGCCATGAAAATGAGGTGTATACGAATATAATGATGCCGTCGCTCCATTGCTCATATATACCAACGTTCCGTCAATCGTAGCCGTTCCATCGTAATATATTGTAGAGCCCCCTTGTACGCGGGCACGATTGCCTTGGGTCATATACCCGTAGTAATAGACGCTACTATCACCGTCCCAACCGATGTTGCCATATGAACGCTCCTGGTTAAATCTTAATTGCCAAGCCGCATGCATAACTTGTTGGCTAAATCCGAGATTTGAAGCATGTACCGGGCAGCTACCCGCATCAGGACAGTCGTAACCCATAGCAGTATTAATGTATTGGCAACCATAAGATGCGTCTCCAGTTACAACAGAAGATTCTTTTTGCAGAGTAGCAAGGATGACTTGGGGATTGAGCCCCCAGTACTGGGCCGCACGATAAATAACACTTGCAGCTGAAACATTGCCACCGAAAGTAAAATAGTCAACGGGGTAGGGAGCTTGATAGTTGGTTAAACAACCACTTGGCCAGCGATTTAGGAAGTTCTGGATGGCTGATTCGCCCATAGAGTTTACATTGGTAAATACAATATCATCCATCACGTTGTTTGAGTTGAAAGATGCGTGAGTAACAGTTGGGCGCCAAATCAAGGATGAAATAACCAAAATTGGTATAACGACTGAAAGAAATACATAGACTTTTTTCATTGAACGACCAGATCAGTTATATCTTGAGCAGTTTTGGTTTGTCCGTTGAGCGTAGCTACCGCGACAATATTCCATGTACCCGAGTAAAGGCCAGTCTGTTTTACGTTCCATAGCCAGCTTGTACTGCCGCCACCGTTTGTGACTTGAGTAGACAAAACCTTGACTGTGCCATTTTGGACATTAGCAAATTTAATGTAGCAACTAGCCCCTGGGGTGGTATTGCATACAGATTCCTCTATTGTTCCATCGGTGCCGTTAAGGTTAGCGGCGTGACTGCTTACAAAATCTCCGGCTGGAGTCAACGGAGGCTTGCCAGTCCCATCAGTTGGGCTCTGACTATTTGAGGAATTCGTACTACTACTGGACGAGGATATTCCTTTATCCGAGCTGGATGAAGTGCCAGAAGAAGTTTGAGAACCTGAGGAACTTTGTGGAGAAGTTGTGGCTTTACCTGGTGAAACAGCAACCTCTTGGATTGATCTGGTGTGGTAGTGCCAATAAACTAGCGCCCCGATTGCAATAATCAGAATGGCAGCGCCTGATAATAATGCCAGCCGACGGTTTAATCTAAATTTTCTTGACTTTTTGCCCATATCTTTATTTTACCGCGTCCTATAGCCCGGTCTTGTTGTACTTTAATTCTAGGACTTACTTACCTCTTGTGTCAACCTGTCAGTGGAGCTATTGACGAACTAAGCCAAGCAAGTACTGACCATAGCCGGATTTTTGTAGTGGCTCAGCTAACTTTTTGAGTTGCTCATCATCAATAAAGCCTTGGCGCCAAGCAGCTTCTTCAACACAGCCGATTTTTAGACCCTGACGCTCCTCAATCACCTGAACAAACTGAGCGGCCTGGTGCATGCTGTCAAAAGTTCCAGTATCTAACCAAGCAGTGCCGCGGTCTAGCACACAAACCTTTAGCTTGCCTTTTTGTAGGTAAGCATTGTGAATTTCTGTAATTTCGATTTCACCACGGGCGCTGGGCTGAACATTCTTGGCTATCTGGACTACTTCGTTATCGAAGAAGTACAGCCCCGGAATTGCGTAGTTTGATTTCGGTTTAGCCGGCTTCTCTTCGATGGAAATTACTTTGTTGCTACTGTCGAATTCAACGATGCCGTAACGTTCTGGGTCGGCAACCTGGTAACCAAAAATCACGCCACCGTCTGGGTCGGTATAATCCTTGAGCTGATTGTCCATCTCACTGCCATAAAAGATGTTATCACCTAAAATCATGGCAACTTTATCGTTACCAATAAAATCGGCGCCGACAATGAATGCGTCAGCTAGACCTTTGGGCTTGTCTTGCACTTTGTAGCTAAAATTACAGCCAATTTGTGAACCATCGCCCAGCAATTTCTCGAATCTTGATGTATCTTGGGGCGTAGAAATTATTAATATATCGTGAATTCCGGCGCTGATTAGTGTTGCCAGAGGGTAATAAACCATTGGCTTGTCGTAAACTGGCATCAATTGTTTGCTGACAACTAACGTAATTGGATAAAGTCTTGTTGCGTTTCCACCGGCTAAAATAATTCCCTTCATCTTAAAACCTCCTTTTTTACGTATTTGCTTAAATCTTCGCGCCAATCGGGCGGGTTAAAGCCCGTAGACTTAATCTTGGTTAAATCAAGCGTGCTTTGCGGGGGGCGAGGAGCAATGCCTGGTTTACTGGCGAAGTATTCTTTTGTTGTTGTGTTGGCAACTTGCAAATTGCTTCTTCCCAGGATTGAAAAAATCTCTCGCGTAATATCCGCCCAGCTGGCGGGCTCGCCGTCATTGGATATATTGTAGATCCCGTATGGGGCATTGGTGGTTAGTAGGTGGTCAATAGCATTGACTAAGGTATCTGTGAAAGTTAGGCGGCCAATTTGGTCTGAGACAACCGTGGGTGAGATATTTTTCTGGGCTAAGCCAACCATTGTACGGACAAAATTTGGGCCATCACCGATTAGCCACGAAGTGCGCAAAATGTAGTGTTTTAGCGTAATAGACAGTGCAATATCGCCTGCGGCTTTACTTTGGGCATAGACACCCAGCGGACTTACTGGTTCATCTTCCGTGTGCGGACTTTTTGTGCCGTCAAAGATATAATCACTAGAAATATGAACTAGGGTTAGATCGTGCTTTATTGCTGCTTTCGCAAGATTAGCTACTGCCTGGGCATTAACTTTCCAGGCGGCTACTCGACCTTCTGCAGTTTCGGCACCATCTACGCTTGTGTACGCGGCGGCATTGAGGACAATTTTTATATCGCCCCAAGCGTAATTTTTTACCGAATTAGCACCAGTGATATCTAGCTCGGCTATATCACCAGCCTTGGCTTGCGGGTATTTAGCCTGCAAAGCTTTGCCCAACTGGCCATTAGCCCCAATGATTAAAATACTTGATTGGTCCATCACTAAAATTCCACCGGTTTTATGTTTTTTAACAGAGGGTGAGAGGCATCTTTATCGGAAATAATGGCCTGTTCTTTAGGTATGGGCCAATTTATACCAATCTGCGAATCAAACAAATTCACGAATGTGTACTGCGCATCCGGCGACCAGTGGGCATTAACCAAATAGGTGTAAGTTACATTTGGCTCTAAGGTCTGATAACCGTTTGCTACACCGAGCGGTACAAAAACTGCCCTACCTGGCGTAATTTCAATTGTGACTACTTTTCCGAAACCGGGACCCTTGCGTAAATCTACCCAAGCGCCAAAAACTTTGCCGTTTGCTACAGATATGAACTTCACCCATGGCTCAAGATGTAGACCGCGGGTTACACCTACCTCTTTATTGAATGAAAAATTATTTTGTACGACTTCAAAATGAGGTAAACCAAGAGTTTCCATTTTTTCTTGCTGGTAATTTTCCTTAAACCAGCCACGATTGTCGCCATATACTGCTAAATCTACTTCGTATAGACCAGGGATTGTAGTTTCTTGCACCTTTAAGTCTTTAAAATCCGTAGGGTCAAAACTCATTATCGCCCCATTTCTTTATACTTGGTTTCGGTCTCGGCCTTTTGCGCCTGCCACCAACCCTCGTTAGCTTGGTACCACTTAATTGTCTCAGCCAAGCCCTGCTTAAAATCAGTATATTTCGGCTGCCAACCAAGCTCGGTGCGCAGTTTTGTCCAGTCGATGGCATAACGGAGATCATGACCAGGGCGATCATCTACATGCTCGTAGTCGCCTGGGTTTTTGCCCATCAACTCGAGTGTGAGCTCAAGGACCTCTCTGTTGGTCTTTTCACCATCCGAGCCGATTAAGTAGGTCTCGCCTTCTTTGCCTTTTTCTAAAACTGCTAAAATAGCCGAAGAGTGGTCTTCGGCATGAATCCAGTCGCGAATATTCTCACCAGTGCCGTAAAGCTTAGGTTTCTGATCGCTCAGAATGTTGGTTATTTGGCGTGGGATGAACTTCTCAACGTGCTGGTATGGCCCATAATTATTGGAGCAGTTAGAAATAGTTGCCGCGATATTAAAGGTTCGAATCCAGGCGCGGACAAGAAGATCGGAACTAGCTTTGGTGGCAGAGTAGGGGCTTGAGGGGTTATACGCAGATTTCTCGTTGAACTTTGGGTCATTTTGCCCTAAATCGCCGTACACTTCATCGGTCGAGATGTGGTGTAACCGCTTATTATATTTTCGAACTGACTCGAGTATTTGATAAGTGCCAACGACGTTGGAATTAACGAACGGCCAAGGGCTGTGTACGGAGTTATCGACATGGGATTCGGCCGCAAAATGTACTACTGCGTCACAGTCGGCCACAGTTTGATTAACAATTTTATCATCGCAAATGTCGCCTTTAATAAACTTAAAACGAGTTTCATCTAAACCGTCTAGGTTTTTAATATTGCCAGCGTAAGTTAGGGCATCCAGAACCGTTATATGCCAATCTGTCCGTTCAGCCAAAACATAATGGACAAAGTTAGAGCCAATAAATCCTGCTCCGCCAGTTACTAAAAGTCTCATCTTATCTAGTATATCAATCTATTTATCAGCTGGTAATAACCTTTGTAACTTTAGTGACAAGTTCATTGAGTTGTTTTTTAGTTTTTGCCTCGGCGTTTAGACGTAAAACTGGCTCAGTATTGCTGGGGCGTACGTTAAACCAGCTACCGTCGTCAAAGTCTACGCTAAGTCCATCTAAAAAGTCATGTTCGCCGTGAGCAAAAGCCTTTTTTAGCCTAGCAATCGCAGCCTCCTTATCGGCTATCTCGAAATTTGTTTCTGGAAGCATTGCATAATGTTCATATTGTGTACGTAACTGGGACAACCTCTTGTCTGACGTACTTAATATGTATAGCCCGATAAGGGCTGCAATTAGACCAGAGTCTGCATACCAATTATCCCTAAAGTAAAAATGACCTGAAGCTTCGCCTCCGAATGGGGCATCTACTTCACGCATCACCTTTTTTATAAAAGAATGGCCTGTTTTAGAGCGTATAGGTTGGCCTCCGTGGAGCTTAATTATGTCGGCAACGCTATTACTAGAGGTAAGCCCGTGAACAATTTTAGAACCAGGATGTTTTTCAATAAAATATTCGGCAAGCATTGCTGTCATGGCTGAGCCGCTAAGAACCTTACCCAATTCATCTACCAAAAAGGCTCGGTCGCCGTCGCCATCAAATGCTATCCCCCCGTCAAGGCGCCCTTTTTTGATAGTGGACACAAGTTCGTTAAGCGTTTCGGTTTTTTGGGGATTAGCTTCGTGGTTGGGGAAGGTGCCATCTAGTTCGAAGAACATTTCTGTAACATCAAACGGTAAGTATGGCTCTATCTCTGGGAAAATTTTCCCAGCCATACCATTACCGGCGTCTATAGCGACCCTTAACGGGAGTAGTTTGTTAGTATCTATAAAACTGAGGACAAAATTAACCCAGTCTATTGTAACGTCTTTTTTGATAGCTTTGCCGACCGTTGATACTGGTTTAAACTCATTTTTTAGTACCAAATCGCGAATATCCGCCAGACCACTTTCGATGCCAACGGCTTGCGCTCCACGAGCACAAATCTTTATCCCGTTAAATTGAGCGGGATTATGGCTGGCAGTTATCATCACGCCCCCTGCAAGGTCGTTTTTTCCGACGGCGAAGTAAACCATGTCGGTAGTAACCTGGCCGATATCCCAAACGTCCAAACCTTGTTTTGTAAGACCTTCAATTATGGCTTTGGCAAACCTTGGTGAACTTGGACGCATATCGTGGCCAACAGCCACGATACCCTTATTTGGCAGCCAGTCGGCAAAAGCTCTTCCAGTTTTCTTGACGATATCCTTGTTTAGCTGGCTATCAACCTCGCCGCGTACATCGTAGGCTTTAAAGATGGCCTTCAGATTTTCAGAACTCATACTATAGATATTATCACTAGAATTGATATCCGTATGTTGTGGCTAAAACAGCTCGTGGAGTGTGTTAATATAATGCCAATGAATTTACAAAATGAACTCGAAGTTCTTGCTGGGCGTGTGGCGAGTTTCCGCAAGCCAAAAAAGACTGATGACAAAAAATGGGCAGAATTTACTGATAATTGCGTGGTGGCTCTCATGGCTGGGGGCGAAAGCACCAGATATGCCGCCGTGCTGGAAGGAAAAAAAATTCAAAAGAATGCACACGAGCTACCCAACGGCGACACCATGATAGAAATGGCCATTCGAGCTTACCGTGACGTTGGAATACATAAATTTGTTGCGCTTGTGTACCATAACGCCCACAGCATAGAAGACCGTCTTGGTAATGGGTCAAGCATGGGTGTGGAAATATGTTACAGTCACGATCCCGAGCCGCCGGCGGGTAAGGGTGGAGCTATCAGGAACGCTATAGAAAATGGCTCAATACCCCCAGATATGCATCTATTTGTGGTCAACCCGGATGACGTAATACTTAATTTTCCCGGTTCGTTTGTTAGATATGTTGGAGAAGCATATATTGAAGGAGAAAAGAAGGGGATGTTAGCAACTGCTGTTTTAGCTCCCGGTCAACACTATGCAGGCACTGGCATGATGGTTGTCAAAAACATGGTGGTAGACACCCAGATGTACCCCGTGATACCAATACCCATTCACGCAGGCATAACCGTGTTTTCTCCAAAAATTTTACCCAGATTCCTAGAGCTATTTAGCCTTGATAAAAAAAGTGACTTCGAACAAGTTCTCTTTCCGATTTTAGCCAGGGAACAAAAACTGTGGTCGGTAGTTCTGGATAAAGGCATATTGATTGCAGTAAACGACCTAAAGTCTTACAAGCAGCTTATTGAGCTAATGTAAACACAGGAGCTACTCAACAGTTACTGATTTAGCCAGGTTGCGCGGCCGGTCTACGTTTTTGCCAAGTTTTTCGGCAACGTAGTAGGCAAAAAGTTGCATGACGATGGCCACCAATATTGGCTGGGTTTGCTCGAGTGTTTTTGGAATGTACATTACGTCATCGGCTAATTTTTTTACACTATGGTCGCCCTTGGTGGCTATGGCTATAACTGGGCCGCTTCGGGCCTTTATTTCCTGAATATTTGAAATTGTTTTTTCCAGCAGGCAATCGTTAGTGGCCACAGCAAAAGTTGCAAATTTTTTGTCTATCATTGCTAGTGGACCGTGTTTCATTTCGCCAGCGGCATAGCCTTCGGCATGGATATATGAAATTTCCTTGAGTTTTAGAGCCCCTTCGAGAGCGCAAGGGAAATTGTAGCCTCTACCGATGTATAGAAAATCACGGTAGCTACTGTACTTATAGGCAATTTTTTTAATTTGCTCGGCAGATGCTAAAACCTCTTCGGCTTTTTTGGGCAGAGCTTCCAGCTCTTTCAGTAATGGTTTGAAGAGTTTTGTGGAACCGTTACTAAGGTGAAGGGCTATTAAAAGTAGGACTGTTACCTGTGCTATAAAAGCCTTGGTTGAGGCTACGGCGCATTCTGGCCCTGCGTGACAATAAACACCCGCGTCAGTTTGGCGGGCGATGCTTGAGCCAACGGCGTTAACGATGCCAAGACTTAGCGCACCGTAATCCTCGACTTTTTTAAGTGCCGCTATAGTATCGGCTGTTTCACCAGACTGCGAAACGGCTAGCACAGCGGTACCGCGGGAAAACGGCTCGTTACGATATTTGAACTCTGAAGCTAGCTGAACTTCCACTGGTATATTAGCTAACTCCTCAATTAAATATTCTCCAACTAAACCAGCGTAGTAAGATGTGCCGCAGGCCACAATTACAATACGGTCGATATATTTAAGTTGTTGGCGTACACTCTCTAAGCCGCCAAGCATAACTATAGAATTTTGCGGCTGGATACGCCCCAAAGTTGCCAGACGGATAGTAGCGGGAGCTTCATAGATCTCTTTTAGCATAAAGTCTGGGTAATCACCCAATTTAGCCTGTTTGAAGTCAAAATCTAGTGTTTCAGCCCGGCGCTTTACAATAACAGCCTTTTTTAGATTTTTTACCTTGTAGCCATCCCGGCTGACAGTTACAACGTCGTAATCTTTTAGATAGACTACGTCCTTGGTGTACTCCATTACGGCTGTTGGGTCTGAAGCAAGAATAAACTCACCTTCTCCGACACCAAGAATCAGAGGACTGGAGAGTCGGGCAGCAAAAATTTTGTCTGGCTCATAAGTACTTATTGCGGTGATAGCATACGCACCGCTGAGTTCCCGTAAGGTTTGTTCAAATGCTTTTTCGAAATTGCCCAGCTTTTTATAGTAGTGGTCTATTAAGTGTGGAATTACCTCGGTGTCGGTCTGACTTACAAAAACATATCCCAGCTGTTCCAGTTTTGCACGCAAAAGAGAGGAATTTTCGACGATACCGTTATGGACAACGAATATTGTTTTATCACTATTAAAGTGCGGGTGAGCGTTAACTATTGTTGGTGCGCCATGTGTTGCCCAACGGGTGTGGCCTATAGCTACTTTGGGGTTAATACTCAGAACATCCTTGTTATAAATAGTTGATTTTTCGAGCTGTTCAACACGCCCAGTTTGTTTAATGACCTCACTACCATTTTTACTTATAAAGGCCACGCCGGCTGAGTCGTAACCCCGATATTCCAGCGCTTTTAGGCCGGATATTACAGGCTCGAGTGCATTCTTTTTTCCTAGGTATCCAACGATTCCACACATATTATTGAGCCGTACTTTCTTTCCTAATTATTTCCTTCGCCATAGTCTCCTGCCAGTGCCACGCATTGGCAACAGAGTCTTCGACTGTTTTGCTTGCCTCCCAGCCCAACTCTTTTTTAATCTTCGCGGGCGAAGCATAAAAAGCCACCAGATCACCCGGTCTTCTCGCACCAAGTCTATAAGGAACTTTTACCCTATTGACTCTCTCGAATGTCTTGATAAGTTCCATGACACTGGTGGGTTTGCCCGTGCCAACATTATAGACACGATAATTACCGCCCTTTAGACTATTCGAATTTTGTAAAGCAGCCACATGAGATTTGGCCAAATCCACGACATGAATATAATCGCGCACACAGGTGCCGTCAGGAGTTGGATAGTCTGAGCCGAAAATCGTAAGGGGAGAACCCTGGCCAGTACAGGCCTGGACAATAATTGGGAGTAAATTCTGCGGTTTGCTCTTAGGAAATTCGCCAATCTGGACCGAACTGTGCGCACCAACAGCATTGAAATAACGCAGGGCAGTGCCCATCAGCTTTGGCTCAGAACTACAAGCGTCCCTCAGGATAAGTTCGTCCATATATTTGCTCCAACCGTATGGTGAAGCAGGGGCACAGGGGAGATCTTCGTTTACTGAGACTATTGGTGGGTCACCGTATACTGCAGCGCTAGAGCTAAAAACAAGGTTGTATACCTTGTTTTTCAATAGAGCCTCCAGTAAGGTCACGAAACCACTAACATTATTTTCATAATATTTTAATGGTTCAGCGATAGACTCCGCCACAATTTTATAGGCTGCAAAGTGGATTACACTGTCAATATTTTCTTTTTTTATGACGTTCTCGAGCAGCTTTTGATTGCGATAATCTTGATCATAAAAAACTACTTTTTTAGATGTTAGTCTCTCTAGGCGTTTAATAACTGAGCGGCTTGAATTACGGAAATCATCAACAATAACTGGTTTATAGCCAGCATCAATTAACTCTACGACTGTATGTGAGCCTATAAAACCTGCACCGCCAGTTACTAAAACATTCTTCATGAAACCCCTAACCGTGCAGTCTGCTCTTTAATGAATTTGCTTATCTCAGAGCGAAATACTCCGATGGAGAACTTTGAGGCATGCTCGATCAAGTATTCGGGCCTGAACGACTCGTGATTAAAATCACGGAGGACTTTCACTAAACTGCTAACTGTCTGTTTCTCGTAAAATAAACCAGTTTTACCAGGGATAATATAGTCGAGAGGGCCACCTTTTTTATAAGCAATAACCGGCGTGCCTGCTGCCATAGCTTCGACTCCTAAGACACCGAAATCCTCAGTATTTGTTGGGAAAATGAAGGCTCTGGATGTTTGAAAATATTCTGGAATCTGGCTATCGGAGACGTTTGCTAAGAAAGTGACCTTTCTGCCGGCCATTTTTTTAAGTTTACGGTGCTCTGGCCCGTTGCCGATGACAAGCAGGGGGACATTTAGCTCGCTACAAGCAGCCACAGCTAGGTCTATGCGTTTATACGGGGTTTGACGTCCGGCAGTAACAAAACCATGACGGATATGTTCTTCTTGGGGTTTAAAGCGCTTTGTGTCCACAGGTGGGTGAATAACAATAGACTCTCTAGAATAGTATTTCTTAATCATGTTTTGGGTATGCGTTGAGTTAGCAATCATTACGTCCGGCCTTGAAGCGGCTTTACGATCCCAGCGCCTCAGGGGCGAAACGAGAAGCTTCAAACCTATACGGGCTAGCCAATTGAGCTTTCCAAAACCGGGATGAGCCAGATATTCGTCGTAACGGTCCCAATAGTAATGAGTTGGTGCATGGCAATACGAGATATGCAACGTCTTGTCTCCAATTTTTACACCTTTGGCTTCGGCCCCGCTTACCGAGATAACAAGATCATATTTGCTCAAATCCAAGTGGCTAAAAGCCCAAGCGCGCAAGACTGGCAGGAATTTTTTGAGAGACTTGGGGAGCTTTTGCAGCCATGTGGTACGGATATCAGCGCCAGCGAGCCAATCGTCCCGATACCAGATTTTTGGGTCTGAATTATATTGTGAGGTATAAATTGGGGCGTCAGGATAAAGATTATGAATTTCGGATACCACGCGCTCCGCCCCGCCCGTTCCCAGCAACCAGTCACAAACTATAGCGACTTTCACTACTTGGCTCCTGATCCCCCCAGGATGACTCGGATGGTCTTCGCGATTATCGTAAGATCCAACCAGAAGCTCCAGTTTTGCACATAGTATAGATCTAACTTGCGCCTCTCTTCGAAGCTAATGTCTCTTCTGCCAGAAACCTGTGCCAGACCTGTAATGCCTGACTTAACACTCAAGATAGCATGGCGTTTAGCGTGGGAGTTGAGCTCCTGAGGGATAAGCGCCCGGGGGCCAACAAGGCTCAAGTCACCCTTTATTACGTTGAAGAGTTGAGGTAACTCGTCGAGACTAGTCTTGCGCAGGAATCGCCCAAAAGGCGTAATCCGGGGGTCATTATCCAGATAGTCACCATTTTCGCGGTACTTGCGTGCCAGCTCTGGTTTCCCCAGAGTTACGAAGGCCTCTTCGGGAGTAGTGCCATCGTATTTCTTGTAATGACTCTGGAACTTAAACACTCTAAATTTTTGATTAAAACGGGTTAGGCGAGTTTGCCTAAAAAAGACAGACCCACTGGCGAATATATTAATAGCCGCGATAACAAGCATAAATGGCGATGCGATAACAAGCAGAAGTCCACCTAAGGATAGGTCAAATAGACGTTTTACAATTCGTCCCCAGCCAAATAATGCCGTTTGGTGTACGGCAATTACCGGGATTGAAGAACGGAACAGCTCAACATCAATATTGCCAACAAATAGCTCGCTATTGCCCGGTATAAACCGATAAGCAATATGGTTAGTCTGGGCAAACTCTAAGACCTCATTGTTTTGTTTCCCGGACACGTAAAGCTCGGTTTGGACAATACTATGAATGTCGTCAGTACGAATTTTGGTAGTTGCTTCCTTGAAATCATTGAAGATATGAAGGCCAGGGAAATCCTTACTAATTTTAATTTTGTCGCCGACTATACCCAAAATTCTGTATCCAGAAACCTTACTATCAGCTAATAATTTCGCCAATTCTTTGGCGACCTTAGTATTGCCGACTATCAAGACGTTAGTTATCCCGACACCATACTCAAACAGCATTATTCGTACTGCTCTGATGATGTTTCTAATTGATACAAGGAATATAAATGCCAGTCCAAACCCCAATACAGGCACCAATCGTCCTGGGAAAACCTGCCGGTTAACCGCATAGGCATAGCTAATAACAAAAAGCATGCCGATAAACGAGCCTATAAATAGTCTTCCAATTTCACTAAAACGCTTTTCGTGAATGGAGCTGTTGTAGAGGCCTAAAAGGGCAAAAAGTAATATCCAAAACGGTACAAGGCTCAAAAATATCCCCAAGTACGTAGAGGCGTGTACAGGAGTGTGAATAGGCTCGTTGGTGACATTAATAGTTACACGCAAAATATAGGCGCCAGTAAAGGCGGCTACCAGGGCAAAAAAGTCTCCGATAACCAAAAACAGACTATAGGCAAGAGAAACATTACTTTTCATGAACCAATATTAACTATATCATCTTACAGTAAAGAGCGCGGGCCATTGTTTGACGATTAATTATTGATTTCGCCGCTCAATTTTTCGAGTAGGGTTTTCCTTTCCGGCGAGTTATAAAGGTTGACGCTTGACCATAGTTTTGTCGCTAAATAGCTCTCTTCCTTATCGGATGTGTATATAACAGTGTTTTGGTTGCCCCCAGATGTAGATAGGTTAAGGATAGTCGTAGCAGTTGCTGCTTTTATTGGGGTACTGTCTTTTAGGGGGTAAGCTGATTTTCTTAAATCAAGGCCTAGCGCAAATGGCAACATTATTAGAATAAGAATATAAATTACAACCCGATAAATTTTGGAGAGGAAAAAAGCGTTAAGGAGACGAATAGCCACACTCAAGAAAACAATTGAGGTAATTATTGAAACTAAAAAGGCTAGCTTAATTGCATAATATCTCTGTTCCCCTATGGTAATTTGCTGATAGATTGCTAATGCAAAGAACTCCAAGGCTGTCATGCTGATCAAGGATAGCAGCCATTTTTTCCCTTTAAACTTAATTATTGCCATGGCTAATAACGTGACCAAAAAGAATATAAGCACCGCAACAATTCTTATCGGCGGTACTGCTCCATCAGAATTTATAGTATTAAGCCCCCGTCCTGAACCATGTTTGAGTAAATAATATACTGGTGGGGATGCCAGCGTTCCCAGTATGGCGACCAAGAACCATTGCCACCATGTAGTTATCCCCTTGCGGTTAGCTAAGAATTCTTTAATCAATACAGTTAAGGTTACAAGTCCCACTATTGCTCCGGCCAAGGTCCAAACATAGAGAGACGTTGCAGTTAAGGCAGCTAAGCCAAATAAATAAAGCTTTCGGTGACTTGAGCTGGTATTTTCGATGAGTCGTGCTGCTAGCAGTAGCGAGGCGCAAACCAAAACTATTGATGCAATAAAATCCTGGAAACCGTAGCCATATAGAGCGACTAAAAATATTAGTGCAACCCCTGCAGCACCAATTGCTGATAAAATATCAAACAGCCTGTCAGATAGTCCGAAGAATGCATTCACCATCTCCCTTATTAACATATAGAACATAACGACAGCTATAAATAACCATACAGTTTTATAAATCCAGTAGCTTAAGAGCCTGATACTTATCTTGTCTGAATTGACCATCTTAATAATTAGCGATTCAATGAATGCACCATTAACATGCCAACCTTGAGGTGAGACTGCTGTTCCTGGATCAATAAGTTGGCTGACGTCAGCCTGTTTCTGGTATAGAAGCCCGCCCACTTTTCTGTTTGCCTCAATCCTGGCAATATTGCTAATGTCATCGGTCGTCTTTGCTGAGTAACGCAAAATCGTTGTGGATGAGAAGCTCGTAAGTACAGGGATGTTTATATAAACACAAATAGCTAATGCTGCTATTATCCCCGGCCACAAGCACCCCATGTGTTTGCTTTTGGCTGTCTTTGTTGCCCTGATAGCTACTACCCAGGTAAACAACCCCAGGAATAGCAGTGGCTCAATATAACTGAGCCTTAATCCAGCCAGTGAGCCGATCGAATTTAGCAGAGCCAAAAAACAAAAAAAGAATATATAGACCCAAACAGTTCGCTCCAGCCAAGCCCCGCTATTTTTAGACAGAACTGTGCCAATAACCACCAGATAAATTAAGAAGGAAATTAGAGCAAAGCTCGTGAATATTAGAGCTGTACTTGCCAAGAGAACAAAAAACAGGGGCCATTGTTTTCTCACACCAGAATTCATCTATACTAGATTGTAGCATTTATGAGACCATCTTCGCCTGCGCCCAAACTTGCACTAACTCTATCCTGGCTAATTGCGCTGATACTAGCCGTGTTGCCATTCCACGCCTTTTTTATAACTTGGGTTGGCAGTAATACCGGTCACCTAGACTTACTACGTATCTGGAAAGACATTTTAGTTGTTGCGATGATTCCTCTCGGATTTTGGCTAATGTGGCGCAATAAATCAACGAAAGCATGGTTTTTTAACTCGTGGATAGTGCGGTTATTTATAATCTACAGCTTACTTGAATTCGTGTTGGGTGCGTGGGCACTAAGCCGCCATCAAGTAAATGGCACCGCCTTAATTTACGCGCTAATTATAAATTTGAGGTTCATTGCTTTCTTTATTCTTTGTGTAGTTACAGCAACTAGCTACGGTTTTTTGAGTCACAACTGGTATAAAATTCTGCTGTATCCATCGGCTGCGGTGGTGCTATTTGGGCTAATTCAAAGATTTATCTTGCCATATGATTTTTTGAGGCATTTTGGTTACAGTCCAAAGACGATTCCAGCCTATCAGACCGTTGATGCTAATATTAACTACCACCGAATACAGTCATTTTTACGTGGGGCTAACCCCTTAGGAGCATATTTAGTATTAGTTATACCCGCATATTTTATCACGCTAAAAAAACGCAGAACTTTTCAAACTATCAGCCTGCTGGCTTCTGGCTTTGTTCTGTTTTTTAGCTACTCACGAAGCGCCTGGGTCGGCACTGGTGTATCACTTGGCTTGTTGGCTACATGGTCAATAGCCAGCCGACGATTGAGGCGTAAAGTTTTGGCCATTGGCTTGGTGGCTACACTTATCTTTACGGGCGGACTATACGTTTTTCGCTCAAGCCATACGGTACAAGACACGTTTTTTCATACTAGCAGCGATTCAACTTCTTCGGTTAGCTCTAACGCAGCGCGCACCAACGCCATGGAAAATGCAGCTAAAAATGTTTTACACCAACCTCTGGGCAGAGGACCAGGCACAGCCGGACCAGCATCCCTGCGCAATAACCACCCAGCGCGGATTGCCGAGAACTATTTTTTGCAGATAGGGCAGGAAGCTGGAATTCTTGGAATGGTATTATTTATTGCTATTAATGTTCTTGTTGGGATTGAATTGTGGAAAGTACGTAGCCAAATATTGCCACAGATCCTACTGGTTAGCTTAGTAGGACTTGCACTGGTTAATCTGGTTTCGCATGCCTGGACAGACGACACTATCTCATATTTGTGGTGGGGGCTAGCCGGAATTGCCCTCAGCCCTGTTATACTAAGTTCAAGGCATAAGCAAGATGAGCAAGTTCACTCGCAAACATAAACTGTTAATCCAATTTATTGAATACATGATAAGTGGCGGAGCCTACTTTTGGGTTGGCTACGGGCTTTTTGCTTTTTTGTGGTCTGGCCTGCACTGGAGCCTGTGGTGGGCTAAGCTTGCGGCCAATATAACGGGGTGGACGGTTAACTTTACCATGCAAAGATACTGGGTTTTTAATAATAAATCGCTTAAGAAACACCAGACTTCTATAACTAGCCGCTATATCTGCATCACGCTGGTAGATTTTGTTATGGATTATCTAATAGTAGCCGGACTCAAATCTGAGGGAATTACACCTTACATTGGACAGTTTGCGTCTTCCGGGTTCTTCACAGTCTGGAACTATTTCTGGTACCGCTTTTGGGTCTTTCCGGCCCAATTTGCCAAGAATAAGAGCAAGGTTAGCGTGGCAAGGGTCGTAGCTCACCGAGCACATGGTCATAGCGGCTATCATCTTAAAACGACATGAACGAAGAAGCCACAATTAGACCAACCAAGAAACAACGGGAGCTGTTGGGCTACATAGAAGCGTTTATTGCCCAGAATGGCTACAGCCCAAGCTACCGCGAAATTATGAGTGGTTTGCACTACAGCTCTGTGGCAACTGTTGCCCTGCACGTCAACAGCCTTATAAAACGTGGTCACCTACGTAAGCGGGACCGTTCGGCTCGCTCGCTGGAGCTAGTAAATCCATCCGCAGTACTACCAGAAAAAAAAATTCTAACCAGACAGCTCAAAACCAGCGAAGAGAAGTGGCTGATAGAGAAGATAGAGCTATTCTTTAAAGAAGTTGAAGATGCTCCTACTGTAATCGAGGACAAGCTAGACCAGCTTTATGTGCTTATCGGCACTTTAAAAGTCTTGGGTCTTGACGGTGCCGCCCAAAGCTTTATATCGCGCCTAGCTGAACTTAAAAAGCGTCAATCGGGTAGAGAATATACGGTCTAGCTTAGGGCTCTATCATCGCCACGTCGTCGGAGATAGTGGGGTGGTCATGAGATTTACGCAGAGGAATTTCTTTGATAAACCACGAAGCCAAAAAAGCCAAGGATATAATTATACCGCCTATTAAAAATACTTCTGTGATGGAGCTAGACAAGGCTTCTTTCATGCCGTTCATAAGATGGCCGTAGGTAGTTAGGGCACCGGCCTGATCGCTAGCTGGCAGCCTGGATATTTGTGAGGTTACGGCCTGCTGACCTTGGGGCGATAAAAATCCCTGCAACTGGTTGGCATTTAAACTTGAAAAATCTATATGGTTTCCGCTTTGAGCGGCTAATTTCTGAACACCTGGGGTGCTGGCCACGTTGCGCAGGTGGTGAGCTAAGCCATTATTTAATACGCTCCCCATAATTGCTACTCCAACAGTAGAACCAATACTGCGTGAAAGCATGACTGAGGCGGATGCAACCCCGAGTTTGGCATGCTCAAAAGCGTTCTGGACAATGAGGTTGAAAATGGGCATCCCTACACCCAGACCAAGCCCAGTTACAACCATGCGTATTGCCAGGCCGTTACTGCTGGTTAGAGTGTTCATGGTTGAGAACCAGAATATGCCTGCCGTTGCCATGCCCATCCCGCTAATGATTATGGCTTTGTATTTACCCGTGCGTGATACTAACTGACCAGACAGAACGCTACTTACTACTATACCCATTACCATGGGCATAAGAATTACGCCAGAGTTGGTAGCACTACGGCCCAGCACGTCTTGAGCGAACAGTGGGATATATAGAATAGCTCCAAAAAAAGCCATCCCAAACAAGAAGGAAATGAACATGGATACGCTAAATATCTTGTTACGGAACATCTCAAGCGGCAGTATTGGATCCTTGGCGTGATACTTTTCATTCAGTACGAAACCGGCTGTTAGGACAGTGCCTAGGAGCAACGAGCCTATGACCTCAAAAGAACCCCAAGCGTACTGATTGCCACCCCAGACGAAGCCAAGCATCAAAGAGGCAAGACCACTGGCCAGCAAGCTAGCACCGAGATAATCCAAGCCCTTACGTTTGTGGGTAGGGATGTGGGGCATAAAAGTACTTATCATGAAAAAGGCAATGATACCGACAGGTACATTAATATAAAAGTTCCAGCGCCAACTGGCGTGGTCGGTTAGATATCCTCCCAGAAGCGGTCCAATGACGGACGCTATACCAAACACTCCGCCAATCATGCCTTGCCATTTACCCCTCTCGGAGGGAACAAAAAGGTCTCCAATAATAGCAATGGCGTTGGCAAAAATCATTCCAGCACCAATACCCTGGAAGGCTCTAAAGCCAATAAGCTCGGCCATGTTCTGGGACAGCCCGCTGAGCATAGAGCCAAGCACGAAGACAAAAACACCTATCAAAAATAGTTTTTTGCGACCGTAGACATCGGATAATTTACCGGTAAGAGGGATAGCGATGGTAGAGGTTAGCAAATATGCAGTAACCACCCAGCTTAGCTCGGAAAGCCCATGTAATTCGGTAACGATTCGGGGCAGGGCGGTTGCAACAATTGTCTGGTCTAACGCGGCCAGAAGCATGCCGCTCATCACGGCCAGCATTACAACAATTTTTTGACGTTTTGATATTTTTGCTAACACAGATGCCCCCTATTTAGACTGTTTGTTTAACATTTTTTGGCTTAACCCGTGAAGCAATTCTAGTTCCTCGTCGGTAAGAGCTTCAAGAGCATCGCGGCTATTCTCTACAGCATGTTTTTTAAAAATGTGCATAAGTTTATGACCTTTGTGAGTAACGGACAGGTGGGCGATTCGTCTATCGTTTTCATCGACAATACGTTCAAGAAAGCCCTCTTTCACTAGGGGCTCGGCCACCTGGGAGATAGCGCTTTTGGTAACCCCCATGGCCTCGGCCATCTTGTTCGTGGTCATCTTACGGTGGTGGGATATAGCATGCATGACCCCAATTTGGGCGGGGGAGAGGTCGGTGTCTCCGCCGAAACGATGCCTACAAGCATGGTGCTTTTTGAGGTTTGAATGGCTCAGACGTGAAAAGTTCTCAATTATCCCTTGAATTGTGTCAGATCTGCTCATAATAGTTTAGATACTTAAATATTAACAAACTAAACTAACTATGTAAATACATATCTTATCGTTGGTGACTGACTTAGAGTGAGCTAACGTTCGTAGACTGCGCATTGGCGATATCCGTTGCGAGCGGATATACTAAGACCAATGGCTGCACTGTATGCTTTGATATTGGGGATAATAGAGGGTCTTACGGAATTTTTGCCTATAAGTAGTACAGGCCACCTAATAATTGCCGAAAAATACATTGCTTTTAAAGATACCGCGAAGGTATTTACTGTTGTAATCCAGATTGGAGCGATTTTAGCGGTAGTTTGGTACTACCGCGTAGATTTATGGCAGAGAGTCAGGAATCTGTTTGGACATGATCATTCTGGCACGGGGTTCTGGGCTAACCTTGTTATTGCGGCTATACCGGCGGGCTTAGCCGGGCTAGCGCTTGATAAGTATTTTGAGAAATACTCTACCCCCGCAGTAGTAGCTGTGGCACTGATAATTGGCGGTATTGTTCTGTGGGTAGTGGACCGTTCGCCCAGCACCAGCCAGCCGGCCATGGTAAAACTGGATGGCATCAGTAAAAAACAAGCACTAAGTGTAGGACTGGTTCAGTGCCTGGCGCTTATCCCGGGTGTTTCACGCTCGGGAGCGAGCATAGTAGGCGGATTGATGGGCAAGATGAATAGGCCCACAGCAACGGCCTTCTCTTTTTATCTAGGGATTCCAATTCTCATTGCGGCCGGTATGTATAAAATTGCGAAGGACTGGAACAATATCCAGGACATTAGTGGTGGGGGTAGCAGTATTGTCATTGGCTCAATTGCGGCATTTATAACTGCGCTGATCGCGGTATCATGGCTACTGCGCTACGTATCGACCCATAACTTTAGGCTCTTTGCTTATTACCGCGTAATACTGGGAATTTTGGTGTTGATATTGCTCTGCTTTAACTAAAAAAGGTTGCGGGTTTTGTCACAACTAGGATAACCCAATATACTTTTGATGCTAAAATTAAGCGACGAGCGTAGTTTATGGATCAAATAGTAATATTTTGTGCTAAATATCTTTTCGCTGCCACTATATTAGTGCTGTTTGTAGTTTGGGTTAGGGCCACTAGAAGGAACAAGGTTGAAATTGCGCTGGCATCTCTTTTAGCCGGTGCCGTTGCCTATATTTTAATAAAGGTTGCTAACGGGGCATATTACGATCCCCGACCATTCGTTACCCAGCATATAAACCCCCTAGTTCCTATTGGAGCCGATAACGGGTTTCCGTCGGAGCACACGGTGTTTACTATGACTTTGTCCAGCGTCATCTATCTCTATAATAGGCGTCTTGGTGTCACAGCTCTGATCATTACTGCGGCCGTTGGGATTAGTAGGGTGCTGGCGCATGTACACTCCCCCATAGATGTCGTAGTTGGCGTAGTAATTGGAGCTGTCGCGGGTGTGGCTGGCTACGCGATAGCCAGTAAGCTAGTAGGGCGATTTAAGGAGTAGAAACTTAGCTGGCAACAGGTATTTGGGTTGGATTAGTTGGGGGTATAGGTTTATCTGATTGTTTGGCAATTGGAATAGTGAAGGAGAAAACAGAGCCCTTGCCGGGAGTTGACGACTCTATTTGAATATGGCCCTTCATTTGTTCGACCATCAGCCTAGATATGTATAGCCCCAAACCGGTTCCCCTGGTTGTGTCACGGGTGAACAGGCTGCTGCCAGCCTGCTGGAACTTGTGGAAAAGTAGCTGTTGAGCCTCGGGCGTCATTCCTCTGCCCGTATCGCTGATTACAATTTTTAGATAGTCAGGCAGGGTTTGTATGCCAATAGTAACTGAGCCTTTTTCTGTGTAATTCATGGCATTGCCTACTAGGTTATAAACTATTTGCTTAACACGGTTTTTATCACCGTAGACTTCCGGTAGTGCGTGAAGCTTGAAGCTCTCTTTGTCTAGGAATCTTAAATCAATACCCTTGCTGTGGCTAAGGCCGCCAAGTTCGTAAATGATACTCTCAATAACTTTATCTAGAGCAAAAGACTCAAAGTTATACTGCATTTTGCCTTGTTCTAGCCTGGAAGCGTCCAAAAAGTCGCTAACAATTGCAATCAGGCGGATGCTGGAATCGTGGATGTCGTTAATCATTTCGGCCAAATCTTTATCTTTTAATATATTGCTGTAATAAGTTTGTATTAGTGATGTGTTACCACGGATAGCGGTTAGCGGAGTGCGGAGCTCATGGGAGGCAATGCTAAAGAATTCATCTTTAGAGCGCTCTAAGATCTTAGCTTCGGTAATATCTTCCAGCAAAATCACGGCTCCGAGTTTTTCTATTTGGCGACCTTCATCCATTTCAAGTACGGGGGCCATAAACAAACGAAGAACTCGGCCGCTGTAACCCATTTCTTTTTGAGTAATAGGCTGGCTAGTAGAAAGAACCTTGGCAATACTTGCCTTAAAATCAATACTCTTGGAGAGTCTATCTTGTATTAAGTCTGTTGTCCATTCGTGTATAGCAGTATTAATCTTAGTAGTTCCTTGGGGTGTCAGACCATAACAAAGAATAGTTTTCGCCACATGGTTGATTGTAATAACATTGTTACTTGCGTCCGTCATGATAAAGCCGACATCTAGACTCTCTATGGAGGCTTTAAGACGTGTCTTTTCGTCATTTAGTTGTGCAGTACGCTCCACGACTTTTCTTTCCACACCGGCCTTTTCTTCATTGAGAGCGTGGATATTAGCCTTTAATTTCTGGAACATTAGGTTGAATGATCTGGAGAGACTGCCTGCTTCGTCTTTTTGCCGCAAAAGGCTTTGGTCTATGACAGCATTCATATTACCGGCCGATATTTGCCGGGCAGTGGCAGTAAGTTGACCCAAGGGTCCTGTAATTCTTTTTGAAATTTTAATAACATACACAATGCTTCCGGTAACTGCTAGAAAAAACAGCGCCGCGCTTGTCCAGAAGCTTAGCTGGTAATCTCTATTAACTTGCTTTTGAATGGAGGCAACGTATTGCAGCTCACTAAAAGTTAATGACGCACCGTTAGCTTGGACGAAAACATATTTACGGTTGGCTTCGGTGTAATGCGCAGAGGCATCCGCCGTATTATTTGCAATACCTGCAAGACCTTTGTCTATCTCGTCACTAACATCATTAATCGTATTTTTGAGGCCGGTGTACTCAGCAACTGACTGCTGATTCTTGATTGTTTTATCTAAAAGATGGGTAAGGCTATTCATGTTAGCCTCGATGTCTTGAATCTTTTTATCTTCTCCTGCGGCACTGACGCTTGAGCTGCTAAGTGCCCGGGCGTTAAAGGCAGAGATTAAAGAAGCAGCGTTAGTTATAAGACTATGTTCGGCCACCATATTGTCTGTGATGGCCTTATATCTCTGTATAATGCGAGAATATAGCAAAAAGGTACCAGCAGCAGTCATAGACAGGGCGATAATTACAACGAAAAAAGCCTGTAAAAGTCGTACCCGGATACTATTGGTCATCATTTAGCTTTTACTGGGTTGACGATCCGTATACTTGGTCTAATGTGTAAAAGCCATCTTTAATGACGGTAGCTTTAATGTTGTCCTTGGTGACGGGAGTTGGCTTGAGGAGGTATGAGGGCACCTGCTTTTTGGTATTGTTAGTTACGGCGTTTGTCGAGGGCTGTTTACCGTTGGCCATAGCAAGAGCCATCTCGATAGCTTTGTCGGCCAGTGTCTTGATTGGTTTGTAGTTTGTCATGGTTTGCGTACCCGCAACTAAGCGTTGTATAGCCGGTAGCTCTGCGTCTTGTCCTGTAACGGGTATCTTGCCGGCTAATCCCTTTTCTTGCAAAGCCTTAATTGCTCCACCGGCAGTACCATCGTTGGCTGCAATGACTCCGTCAATAGTCGCTCCCGTAGCTAAATATTCCTTGAGGTTACTATAAGCTAGATCCGGATTCCACTCGGTTGTCGGCTTATCGTATACAACTTGCAATTTATTTGCCGTAATGAGTGGATTTAGAATTTCCATGACACCAGTATGAATTTGCGTCGCATTATTATCGGTTGGAGCACCGCCCACGATAGCTATTTTTGCAACCTTATTAGCGGGCAGAGCATTTACTACATATTGAGCAGAGTTTTTACCAACCTCCTCGTTATTAAATGATACATATGCATCAACATCGCCATTAAGTATTAGTCTGTCATACGACAACACCTTAATTCCGGCCTTGTGTGCCTCCTCGATAGTCGGCACGACTGGGTCTGAGCTATGGGGGACTATGATAAGAACATCAACTTTTTGGCTGATTAGATTTTCAATCTGGGAAACTTGAGTAGCGTCATCACCGTTAGCAACTAAAATTATTGCAGTGGACCCAAGTTGTTGAGCCCTTTGAAGGAGCAAATCATGGTCTTTTTGCCAACGTAATTCCTTTAAAGTATCCATTGATATACCGATACGTCTCGAAATTTGAGGGGTAGTAGTGCTGGCAGTACTTTTAGTAGATTTATGACTATGCCAATACCAAAAAGCCGTGGCCCCGCCAACTATCAGCAAGGCAACAACAGCCAACATCAGTAGCTTCTTTTTTGATTTTCCTTGGGCGGGTGTTGGAGAAGGGACTACGCCTGGAACGGCTGATGCATCGGTTAGTGGAGGCAGGCCATCACCTGATGATGACGGAGGAAGGATATCTGCCATCTTTGGTGTTTCTTCTGACACTGGTTGCGTTGGAGCCTGTTCTAGCTCTGCTTCGGGATTGTTAATTGGCTCAATTGGAGCACTGACATCACTACCGACCTGGTCATCACCTGGCTGGCTAATTGGATTATTTGGTTCCATTTCCCACTCCTATAGATTACTTTAATTTAAAGTATAGCACTTATGCTTAAAGAGTCTAATGTATTCTCGGATAGATTATGAACAGCTTTACTAAAAATTCTAAACTGCGGGAGGGGCAATTGGTGTTTCAGTCGGGGGCGCCGGTGCTACCGGGGCTATCGGAACGTCGGGGGTAACTGGAGCCGGGGCAACCGGTGTTGCTGGAGCCTCTGGGGCAGGTGCACTTGGAGTAGCGGCGGACGTGCTGGGCAGCTCATTACGAGTATAACCAGCCAAAACTTCTTTAACCATGTCTGCAACTTGTTTGGGGTCATGCTCGCTTTTAATAATGTACTTTACTGCGCCTTTTGAAAGAGCGGTTTCGGCATCTTGCTGGCCAGCCAGGTTGGTAAGCATAATAACGGGAATACCCTTGGTGTCTGGGTCTGCTTTAAGTTTGTCTAGGGTCTCCAGGCCATTCATGATAGGCATCATCACGTCCAACAGAATCAACGTGGGCTGAAAAGTTTTAACTTTTTCTAGGCCCTCTTGTCCGTTCCCGGCTAGCTCAACTTCGTAATGCTCAAAAGTAAATATCTTTTGATACATCCTGGACATTAACTGATCATCTTCAATTACGAGTACTTTGGCCATTAATTTATCCCCTGTGATTACTTAAAGTTATTTGTATCAATCTAATTGTAGCACTAGCGTTATTAAAACAAAGAGCTATTCCAGTTGCCTGGATATGCGTCTGGCCATTAGGTAGGCGGGGAAAATTAAGACGAACACCAGGCTGATGGCAATAATGAAGGTTAGTTCAATAGACCAGGCTACCGTTTCAAGGAGGCTAATACGGGATTGGCCTATAAAAAGCATCCCAACTACTCCGTTATTAACATCTTTTAGCGGCGAATAGACCGCCAAGAAAGGCTTATTTAATACCGTCAACGAACCACTGTACGTGTTGCTTTTCTCTAGGACTGTTTTTGTAACATTTTTATTGGTCTCTTTAATACCGACCCAGCGCGAGTGACCGTCTGAAGAAATTAGGGTTGTGCTGGCTCGAATTGAGCCGCCGTATATAGCTGTGTCTAGCCCAGTTGCGTTTTTTATGCCGTCAACGAAGCTGTTATCTATTACTCGCTCGGCTATTATTACCCCAGCTATACGTTGCTGGGCATCTCTAATGGGCACAGCTCCACGTAAGACGACGTTGGGGGAAAGCACCCCATCCCGGCTAACAACACCGGAAGCCTCTGTTCCCAGCAGGGCTCTTCTAACAAGAGTATCACTAGATATAGACTGTCCCCAGCTTGATGGATTTTCGGCCCGGACAAGCACCTGGCCGCTCGAGCTGGCTATAACTAGGGACGATAACTTTTTATCAACCAGTCCTGAGCCTAGCAGAGTTGTAATTTGCTTACGGTCGCGAGCTGAAACGGCGCTAGCCAAATTCTGATTCTGGAAAGATTCGGCGTTTGCCAGGGTTTCGGCTTTCTTACTATCAAGAGCGTAATTTAGCACCTGAGCGGCCGTGCGCAGGTTTTTATAGGCGGCATTTTGTATGTTGTTCATCAATAGGTAGGTGAAACTTATTGTTGTAAAAGCAAAAATCGCCACACCTAAAGACGTAAAGACCATAAATAGCTGACTTTGCAGACGTTTAACCAGATATTTCCAGACCCATACGGCCATCCAGGCCGCACCGATGAATAGCATTACATGGGCAGCTATCCATAAATAGCCAAATGGCTGTACCCAATGATAAAGCAGGGGGTTGGTTGTATCTTGCCACAGTTTGCCAAGTGAAAAAATTTCGAAGGCGGTCAGCCAAAAGAAAGAAATTGCTACCGGGCCCAAGTGATGCTCAAGACCTTTATGGGCGCGCCGCCAATAAAGCAGAGCACAAGCCAGGCTACTAAGGGGCAAAAAGACTACCCAAACCACTTTTCCAAATATAAATCCCGCCATGGGGGACTTATTTGGCTTGTCTTGATCGTCAGCGGGCGATGGTTCTCCAAGCTGTAAACCTTCAGTTTTAGGTACGGGCTGCAGGGGATCAATTAGAAGCCCAAAAACAATTGAGCCATAGGCAATAATACGCAAGATACGCGAGCTTATCTCTAGAAAATGGGCTCCGGTCACGTGTCCAAAGCTAGCCTGCTCAATCACCGCGGCATATAGCAAAAACGACAGTGCCAGTAATAAAAAACCGAATGCTTTGAAAAATTCTTTCCATTCGCGGTTCAGGCTCCAAGCGTCAATAATCAGCCAAAATACGGCAAAAAACGCCAACGCCGCAAAAAGGCTTACTACAAAGTGTAAGTTTTGGGCGAAAAATTGGGTTAATAACATCAAGGCCACCGTCTAGTTAATACTTACTTGATAATACCCTAGACATAACCATTTTAAAACTGTTCAGGTGTGGAAAAAATATAGCCCGACTCAAGATGCCTGGTAGTTCTATGTCTATTTTTTGTTGTAGCTGACTTCTTTTTCTATGCGTCCATCCCGACAACTACGCCTGACCGCGTTATGCTATCGCTAGTCAGATTTAAGCCCGTGAATAATGAAAAACGACCCTCCGGACGGAGAGTCGTTTTTCATGGCTCCGCGTAGTAATAGAAGTTAGAACAATGTTAATAGACTGGTATAATTCACGCATGAATAATCCAGATTTTGAGATTGCGAATACGGGTAGCCACTCCGACAAGACCAAGCTTAATCCGCTTAATGAAGACATATACACTGACCGTCTACGGCTGAAGCCTATCGGTGCTGACTCGGCCGAGGATTTATGGCGGTTATTCCAGGATGATGACATTGCGAAGTGGTATGGCGGCAAGTGGACCATGGAAAAGGCTGAAGTGGAGGCTGCCAAAATGGGAGAAGCATGGAATAAGCCAGGTGGTGTTCATAAATGGATAGCCTACGATAAATCAACCAATGAGATTATCGGCAGGGGCGGTTTGTCTATTGTGCATATGGAAGGTAAAGATGAAGTTGAGATAGGGTGGGCTGTGCGACAGAAGTTTCAAGGACAAGGTTATGCAAGTGAAATTGGCAGAGCTGGACTAGATTTAGCATTTAGTGAATTAGACACAGACCATGTCATTGCATTTACAGAACCTCACAACGAACGGTCCAGGGATGTAATGGAGCGTCTTGATTTTACATACGTCAAGGAAATGGACCATGAAGGTGAACGCTTTGTACTTTATCGACTTACCAAAGAGAACTACGGAAAAATAACTTCAAATAGCCAAAATTAAAGAGACCCTGTCGGGTCTTAAGCATAAGAACTATGGCTCCGGGGACTGGATAGCGCTTTCCCTCGCTACGCTCGGTCGTTTTTCCACTGCGGCGTGCTCGGAATAAATTCCTGTGCGCGTCCTCGCTCCACCGAACCAGCCGCTTCGCTTGTCTGGTTCGGCATCCAGCCCCAAAAACAATGGACGAGGCGATAACAATAAGTTATCTTCTCGTCCATGGCTCACCACAATAGAGGGAGTTATAACCACTATAAAGTTGGACTTAGCCTACTAAATTGCTTGTATATTTAGGCTTGCTCAACTGTGTAACTAAATAGCTTTACAGGTTTATGCTGTTGTTGAGCTTTTTCTACGGTATCTTGAACTCCACCGCTTTCATTGACTTGCAGAGCTAACAATTCATCAGACTGATTTACAACTTCAGTGTTTCTCAAAAAGTAAGTTTCTAAAGTAACTTCTTGAAAGTCCATGCAGGTAAGGGAGCCTAGCTTCTTAACTAATTCTAGTTGCTTGATAAGGGCTTCTGCCTGGTCGGTCGTAATTACGCCCTCACCAGCTCTCTTTCTGTAGTGAGCGGCATATATTTCTAAAGCTGTTGGAATAATAACCTTTATGTGGCTACCGTCTGGATAATGTTCTAGTGCTAAAGAAGTTGCTTCATAATCAACATTTAATGCTCCGCCACTTACAATACCGTTGCCGTCATTAAGTATTTTAGTAACTTCATGTCTGAGGTCATCTTCAAGCTCCGGGCAAGTAGTCCGCCAAGAACCGCTAACACCAACCCATTTAATTTCACCAGCAGATTTCATATTAGTCGTCTTTTGATTCTTCCATACTATGCCCTAATTCAGATAGTGGTAGCCAGACTTGCACATCATTAACACCTTCTAAATTATCAAGAACAAATCTTCGTATAAAACGGCAAATCTCATCTTGTCTTTCTACTCTTTCTTTATAAGGGGCAGCAACTATATCCATTTCCACATCAGCCATTAAGCCCTTGCCACGCGACAATAATTTTCTTACGGTAACTTCATTTGGCTGTAAAGCCCTGTCGCCACAGGTTAATTGCTCAGCCACAACTTCTTTTAACTCAGGTGTTATTGCATCTAACTGAGGTACGAGTTTTTCATCTTCAAAATAAGTGTTTACGGTAGGCATAAAAATACATTAACTCTCAACGGAGTCTACTTCCAGTACCTGAGCAATACCGGAATCTAGTACAACTACCCTAAGGTCGTCAGTTTCAGAGAGCTCACGAGCCGCATCCCCGAATCCAAATTCTGCTAAGAATTCTGGGATTCCATCTTTTGAAGCAAGTCCGCGTGCAACAGGAGTCTCGCCAGCATCTCTATATTGTTGCCAATCGTGACCAGGCATTAAGATGTCCGAGAGTACTTTACCGACTGGGTCATCTACATTGATTAAAGTAATAACAGTATCCCGGCCACTTCTTCCTAATTCCTCAACTCTTTGCTTAAAATGTGATAGGCGTTCGGCATTTGCTCGGAAAAATTCCAAAGCCGACATAGCCCTCGCGAGTTGCTCAGCACTAACTGTTTCTCCCGGGTTAGGGATAAGTGGGCCGTCAGCCCCAGCTAAGAATTCCATAAATAAATAATACCACAAAAGCGGTATTCTGTAAATACTTGGCTCCGGGGACTGGATAGCGGTCGCTTACGCTCCCTATATCCGCTCGGATCATGCTCGAAATATATTTCTGCGCGTGACCACTCGCTACACGAACCAGCCGCTTCGCTTGTCTGGTTCGGCATCCAGCCCAAGAAATACAAAAACAGCCCACAACAAGTGGACTGCTTTTGTATGGCTCCGGGGACTGGATTCGAACCAGCGACCTGGGGATTAACAGTCCCTCGCTCTACCGCTGAGCTACCCCGGAATAACAGATTGATTATAACTAACTGAAGTGCGAGTAGCAAACGCTACTCCTGATAACTATACTAGGCACTTTGCCCAGCTCGTTTATTGAGATGATGAAGCAGCTAACCTGCCAGCATATTGCGCAACTACATCTGGCCTATAAGTAATTTCTTTACCACTTAATTCGCTGAGGTCGAGGGCAAGCTCTCTTTGTACCTTATCGGCGAAATCTTTGCTGTAAGCAACTCGCTCCTCTTTACTCAAAGAATGATGGTCAGGCTTTTGAACGTCTAGGAGCGGGCTGACCTTAAACCCCCATACACCTTGTTCATTTTGCCACATAGAGACTCTTTGATACTTATCAAACCGCGACAATAAGGATGCTGCGCCTATTTGTGCCTCGGGTATTTGACCTTCCTTGCTTATCTTACTTCCCGCAAGCACTAGGCTAACGTCTGCGCCCGCCTTCATAAATTCAAATAAGGCCCGGTATCCTCCTTGATTAATATTCTTTGACACCTCCTTGGGTATACCGTAGGTGATTCGAGTTTTATCGTTATCTGGCAAAACAAAAACAAGATTAGAGTAGGGAGTAGTATGGTCAACTATCCTGGTGCCCATAAATGACTCAAGTGTAATAGTTTTGGAGTACACCGTAACACAACGCTTTCTTATATATTCTTCGCTACCCGTGTTAATTGCCTTTGCCCCTGTGCCGATACCTATATCACTAAGGTTCGGATGAGCAAAAATCGTGGCAATATTCTTACCTTGCTTCAGCAGGGCAAGCCTTTCTTTTCGTGAAGGTTCGAAACTTTGAATAAGTTCGTCTATGGACTCAGGCGAATTGTGTGGCGCCGCCACCCTCAAGCTCTTATCGAGCTCATTAAATATTGCCTCGCTTGGTAGGTCCTCCCGTAAGCTCACTTTAGCTACCGGTTGGTCAATAGCTTGGTCCGGGTAGGTTTGGGGGTCAAAGTCTACAACACTGATTAGACCTTTAGCACTAGGGTCGCTTTGATGATCCAATGCCCATTTCATTAACCGAGAGGACATAATATCCTCAAGGCGAATAGTCTCTGGGCTCCGTTGTCCGTTATTCTTTTCTAATTCCATGAATATTACAACATTATAACATATTATAATCAAATTAACAGTGCAAAAAGTACTACAAATAATATGTCCGGGTTATGCTACTATAGCTTCACATTAACAAACTAATTGCTGGAAGTTGGTGACCCATCCTTCGTTAAAACTACGGAGGGCAAGAATTCCAACACTGTGCCGCAACGGTAATTCCGCTCTATAGAGCTGATAAGTCCGACACAGCATAAGCCCAAGGGCTGTCTCGAGCAAGATATGATGATTCAATAGTAGATTTTACATCCTCCTGACTCTGGACTAAACGAGGGCAGGAGGATTTTTTATGAGCCGAGTAGCTCAAAGAACGAAAAAAACATTACTTTCGGCAGTAGCATTGCTGGTAATCGCCGGAGGTGGAGCAGGATTGTGGCTACATAACGACAGCCCATCTAATAAGTCAACGGTTGTCTCGAGCCAATCAACGGTAGCTAAACCAGCGCCAACAACCCAAATTAGCTATAAGGGCGAAAACGGCCAAAATGCCTTGGTGCTGTTAAAGAAGCACGCCCAAGTGCAAACCAAATCTTCTAGTATTGGCGACTACGTAACTTCAATTAACGGCAATGACGGTGGCGGCAGTAAATACTGGATTTTTTATGTAAATGGCCAAGAATCACAAGTTGGCGCAAGCGCCTATGTTACTAAAAACTCAGACCAGATAGAATGGAAGTTGCAGTGAGCGCTAAAAAAATCAACATAATTACTGCCCTATACCTCATTACTTTTGCGGTGATACTAAGATTGCTGCCACATCCGGCTAATTTTGCGCCAATTGCGGCTGTATCTATTTTTGGCGGCGCAATATTACCACGATATGTTGGTCTTTGGGTGCCGTTAGCGGCCATGATGGCCTCGGATATGGTTCTTGGATTCCACAAACTCATCCCTGTTACATGGGGATGTTACCTGTTAATCGCATTAGCTAGCAGTACGTGGCTAAAAAAACCAAGGCTGGCTAAAGGGGCTTTTTTAACTGTTAGCGCTTCGGTCTTTTTCTTTGTTGTTACTAACTTTGCAGTTTGGGTACAGGGCAGTCTTTATGCTCATAACTGGGCAGGGTTAAGCCAGTGCTACACAATGGCTTTGCCATTTTTCCGCAATACGCTACTTAGCGATATGGTTTACACCGCCGGCCTCTTTACGGTTTACGCATTTGCCCGGCAATTAAGTTATAAAGCTTTTGGAATCTCTAAGCGTTTGCAAGCCTAGAGTTTTGTTTTAGCCAAGGAGGTCATGTTCCGGACTATTGCTGCACCGAGCTTTTTATTGTGCTCGTTGTCTTTATCATCTTCGGGTAAATTGAGGGGGTCTTTGTGGCTTTGCAAATGCTCCAGATGCTTGGCACGATATTTATCAAATTCTTTTTTAGAAATTCCAGACCGGCGCACAAAACTGCTAATCTTTTCGCTGCCAATGTAATGTGGCAGCATCACATAACTGGCACCGAGTTTATATAATGCAGCGGCTTGCTTTGGCGTATCGCCAGTGCAAATAACTACTGCTTCGGCGTTGTGCTTATCGGTGTAGCGCAACAAAAACTCTGTAGTGGCTTGGTCTGTAAGCATTGAGACTATCAATTTAGCATTATCTACGCCAGCTTCTTCTAATAGCTCAATGTCGCTAACATCTCCGTACAAGCAATTAATTTTCTTATATTCCATGGCGTCTATCATTTCGGGGTCGTAATCAACCACTACGTACGGTTTCTTTAGCGACTGGAAAACCCGCAGAAACTCATGGCCACCCTTACCGTAACCAAATAAAACCAGATCATAGCTTTTACGGTTTTCATGCTCTGGGCGCAATTTTCTCCGCTCGAGCAGTAAGTTATGGTTTTCAAGGTATTTATATATTTTATCCAGGTAAGTAATTAGGTAAGTTGAGATGACTATAGATAAGAGAACAATCATGGTTAACGCCGACAGTAACTTACTCCCTACTAGATGCTGTTGGGTGCCTAAAACCATGAAGATGATAGAAAATTCGCCGGCTTGGCCAAGCATGGCGCCAGATTTAAAGCTAGTTCGTTTGGTGTAACCTACTAGACTTACCGCACCGTAGCCAACAAAAGGTTTGATGACAGCCACCACCAAAGTGCCCACTAAGATGACGGGCAACATGGAAGTAATTGCGCTGAGGTGTAGATTAGCCCCTAGCGTTACGAAAAAAAGCACCACAAAGAAGTCCCTTAGGGGTCTTAGGCGTGAAGCGATTTCTTGGGCATAGGGCAACGTAGATAAACAAACTCCGGCAAACAGAGCGCCAACTTCGCGGGCCAATCCAATTTTGGCAAATAGAACCGCACTTCCAAAGCCCCAGGCAATGGCGAACAAAAACAAAAATTCCGAGCTGTCGGCTATTACGCTATGCAGCTTTGGTAGGATTCGGTCGCTAATCCAATAGATTGAGTAACCAACAACTATGCCCTTGGCGGCTAGAAAAAGGATGGCACCAATGGACCAGCCATGATTTGCGCCCTTGGCGGTCAGAAGCAAGATGGCCAAGGTTGCTACGATATCTTCAACCAGGGTTAAACCGATGGCAATTTTACCGTACAGTCGGCCCTGTTCTTTTTTATCAGCTAGCAGTTTAAGAACCACGATGGTACTGCTAAACGACAATGCTATACCCAGAAGCAGTGACTCTGTACCGCCAAGTCCCAGCAGGCGACCGCCAGCCCAGCCAATGATTGCTGTGGCGGACATTTCTGACAGCCCGGCGATGGTGACAACCTTGCCTAGTTGTTTAATGACTTTGGGGTTCAAACCAAGGCCAATGATGAAAAGTAGCAGGGCAATGCCAATATCTGAAAAAGTCTTAAAGGTATCAGGTGATTTAATGACATGAAAGACAGCCGGGCCAACAATAATGCCTGTAACGATGTGGCCAATCATAATTGGCTGTTTAATTAGACGCATAAAAAGCGCCACAACCGTAGCTGTGATAATTACCAGGCTAAGTCCGGTAAAAACATCCTGCATCAAATATATTGTATCGTCAAAAGGCTTAAGTCTAAAACAATGAGTATATTGCGGCAATACCAGCCACGGCCATTACGGCGGTGGCTACCCAACCAACCGTCTTGGTTAGACGCTTGCTAACCCACTCGCCCATGATGTGTTTATTGCAGCTCAAAATTACAATGCATGTCAAAATTACAGGGGCCACAACGCCGTTTAGTACGGCTGCGTAAATTAGTGCTTTTATGGGATTAAGCCCAATAAAGTTAATACCAAGACCGATAAGTACCGAGAACATCATTACTCCGTAAAATGCTTTAGCCTGGTGTAGGTTGCGGTTCAAGCCCTGTTTCCATCCCAAGCTTTCACTTATCGCGTAGCTACTACTTCCAGCCAAAACTGGGATGCCCAAGAGACCAACACCCAAGACGCCGATAGAGAATAGCCAGTAAGTCAGGTTACCGGCAAATGGCCTTAACGCTTCGGCGGCATCGGCTGCGGAATTAATATGAGTAATTCCTTTGGGGAATAAAATTGCACCGCAAGCTGCGATGATAAAAAACATTGCCACATTGCTTAAGAACATGCCGCTCCAAATATCAACTCGCATGTCTTTTACGGCTTTCCTGTCTGTTCCCCTGCGCGAAGCAATAGTAGTCTTGCCGTCTGCAACCTGTTGCTCTACTTCCTGCGAAGTCTGCCAGAAAAACAAATACGGTGAAATTGTTGTGCCCAAAATAGCGCAGATTAATATTATCTGGTCTTTACTGAATTGAATCGACGGCGCAATGGTGTGGTGCACTACGTCGCTCCAATTAAGATGTGCCAAAATTGCTGATATCACGTAAGCAAATAGCACCAGGGCTAGCCACTTTAGATATTTAGCGTAACGAGCGTAAGGCGTGTAAATCAGTAGAAGTAAAGTAAATGCGGCAAAACCAATTACTAATGCACCAAAGCCAATTCCGCCGTAAAGAAGCTGGAAGGCTTTAGCCATGGCGCCAAGATCTGCGCCGATGTTAAATGTATTAGCTATAAATAAAAGTGTTGTACAGGCGTATAAAACACGTTTGGAGAAATGGGCTTTAATATTACCAGCTAAACCGCGACCAGTTACCAGGCCAATGCGGGCACACATCTCTTGCACGACCGCCATTAACGGGAAGGTAATTGGGGCTAGCCACAGGAGCTGGAAGCCATATTGCGCGCCTGTTTGCGAATAAGTTGCAATACCTGACGGGTCATCATCAGAAGCGCCGGTTGTTAAACCCGGTCCCAAGGTATGCCAGTATTCTTTAGATTTTCTTATGGGGTGACCGGTTGGTACGGCATTTGCGACTTTGGTCGATCTTTGTACGGTTGCATCCAGCATGGTCGCCGGAGCTTCAACGACTCTTTCAATAATTTTTTTACCCATGCTTAAGCCTTATGTTATATTTTTAGCCTAACTTTCTCAACATTTTATTGACAAGCATAAGCGTGGCGTGTCATATTGATGGTGATTGCTAGCGTGAGGAGCAACGCTCTAAAACAAAAAATAATAAGGAGTAAAAAATGTCCATTGAGGTGGTTACGATTAATTCTGAACCGCAAAGTATTTTCGTTCGGGTAGAAACTAGATAGCTATTTCTTCGATGCTATCTCGTTAGCTATAACCTGTGCGAATTTATCTAAGCTTGGGCCACTCTGTTGGTCTATTAGGTTATTGTTATCCAAAACCTTGCCGTCTAAAAAGTAGGTTGGGGTGGCTTGCTGCTGGCCGGTTTTTTTGAATTCTGCCACATCGGCGTTAATTAAGCTGTTGACTTGTTCACTAGAGTAATCTGCCTTGAATTTAGTGATGTCAAGCCCCAACTGCTGGGCATAACTGTTAAAGAGCGGAACTGGGTTACTGGCGGTGGTCCAGGACTGCCAATTAGCGGGATCGTAAAGCAAGTCATGCATCTGCCAGAACTTATTTTGCATACTGGCGGCTTCAGCAGCGCGAGCGGCAGCAAAGGCATTTGGGTGCAGGCTGGTTAGCGGTAAATTGCGGAACTGCACGGTAATGTCGCTAGAATATTTATCAAATACCTGCTTGACGGTCGCGGCAAAACTCTCACAGGCCGAGCATTGGTAGTCACCGTATTCAACTAGGGTAACTTTCTTTTGTCCTTGACCCTCAATGTGGTTAGTTGGCTGACCGCTAGAACTACCACCTGATGATTTATTAGTAGAATGCTGGCTAAAAGCAAAAAAGCCGATAAAAATTATTACTAGTCCCGCCAAAATTGCCAAAAAACGTCTGTCCATTTATGCCTCCGCTTGTGTACCCACCTATTAGGATTGTTAGTTTAAGTCTATCACAAGGTAATGTTGCAAAGACCCTTATCGGTATACAATATAGGTGATGAGGCTTACGGTTATCATTCTCCTGATTGTGCTTGTGAAGCTAAGCATTGTTTTGCACAAATCGGCTAGTTTGGTGAGTGCTAAAGAACTAAAGCGTTTGGCCAGAAGCGGCAAAGACAGAAAGTCCGGGCATATCTACGAAATGGTATCTTTTGGCAGCTCGCTAGAAGCCTTTTTGTGGTTGGTAGGCAGCTCAAGCGCCGCAGTACTTTTCTTGATGCTATCCAATACCCGCTGGTGGTTAGCAGTTGTGGCGATTTTGATTGCCAGCTGGTTGGTATTTTTCTGGTCGCCGGCGCGCAGAACGCACGGCTGGCTTTGGTGGACTGCGGCAGTGCTGGCAGTCCCGTTAGTTAGTCTTTTGTCGTTAACAGACCCAATCTTCAGCCGCCTAGGCAAGTTACTCAGGTTCTTGCCGCCGCATGGCCACACCGGGCTTTACCAAAAGGAAGACCTTATAGATTTGCTTCAAACACAGGGTAGGCAGCCGGATAATCGCATCAGCGAGCTGGAAGCCAAGATGGTTTACGGCGCCCTAACTTTTAGCGATAAGAATATCGGCCAAGTCATGACACCACGCAAGGCGGCTAGATTTGTAGCGGCAACTGAACCTATTGGGCCGATGCTAATGGACGAACTGCACAAATCCGGCTTTACGTATTTTGCGGTCATCAAAGATTCATCCAAATCCTCCACACTAGAAGTTATTGGAATCCTGAACTTTAACGACCTTATAGGTCACGAAGAGCACGGTACCATCCGTGATGTGATGCAAAGCGGAGTAAGTTTTATTAACGAAGACCAAACCTTGCACGATGCGCTAGCGGCATTTTTGAAGACCCGCCACCATCTTTTGGTGGTGGTAAATAATTTTGAAGAAGTGGCTGGCGTAATTAGCCTGGAAGACGTTCTGTACCAGATACTTGGTAAAAAAATATCTAGTGATTTTGAAAATTATGCTAACGCCCACGTAGTTGCCAAGCAAAATCCCGAAAAATCTCAGAATGGCCGTTCGGACGCTGAAGTGATAGAATAACACCTATGGAAAGAGTATTAAGTAGTAACGTAGCCAAAAACGTTGGCTCAAAAATCACCATTCAAGGCTGGTTGCACAAAAAACGCCTGCTTGGCGGGCTGAACTTTATTGTGGTGCGCGACCGTAGTGGACTAGTGCAGATAGTTTTAGACCAAGAGCAAGAAATTGAAAAATTGCGCGGCATGCAAATTGGTACCATTGTCTCCATCACAGGCGAAGCAGTAAAAGAAGAGCGGGCTCCAGGCGGCGCAGAACTACACGACGCCGTAGTTACAGTGGACGTTCCAGTGACCGAAGAGCCGCTAGTAGAAATAGATAAACCCATCAGCCACAAGAGCGAAAATTTGGACACGCTTTTTGATAACCGGGTTATCGGTTTGCGCA
>Ga0182027_10000233_pt1 | contig 94196 bp, 77 predicted proteins | sample 712E1DmetaG_FD_121300 | JGI IMG/M metagenome (GOLD analysis project Ga0182027, IMG submission 121300) | Permafrost microbial communities from Stordalen Mire, Sweden - 712E1D metaG (Illumina Assembly) | ecosystem: Environmental > Terrestrial > Soil > Wetlands > Permafrost | place: Sweden... | reverse complement strand
GGCGGCCGTGAACAACAAACCTGACGCGTGGAAAGAGTTTTGGCAGAAGGAAGATACAAAATATGTCGCGTTCATCGGTAAAGACAATGTTGTTTTCCATTGCATAGTATTCCCGGCAATGCTGATGGCATGGAACGATGCTCATACTGATCATTATGTTTTACCAGAAAATGTCCCTGCAAATGAATTTTTAAACTTTGAGGGACAGAAATTTTCTAAGAGTCGCGGTTGGGGAATTGATGTCCAAGATTTTCTAAAGTTCTTTCCAGCAGATATGCTGCGCTATGCCCTGGCAGTTAATTTACCGGAAACACGCGATAGTGACTTCTATCTAAAAGATTTTCAAGCGCGCATTAATAATGAACTTGCTGATATCGTAGGCAACTTCGTCAATCGCACGCTTGCTTTCACAGATAAAAATTATGGCGGCATAGTCCCACAGCTTGGTAAATTAAGTGCGCTTGATGAAGAAATGATTAATACTCTAAAACAAACTCCAATAAAAACCGGAGAGTTATTTGAGCATTATCGATTTCGTGAGGGATTGATGGAAGTGATGAACCTCGCGCGTGCCGCAAATAAATATTTCAATGACAATGAACCTTGGAAAACGTTCAAGTCGAATCCAGAAAGATGCGCCACAACATTACACATCTCAATTCAGCTTGTCCGTTCGCTTGCAATCCTGCTGGAGCCGGTGACGCCTGCTACTTCTGCAAAAATATGGAAGCTGTTGAATCTTAATACACCATCGAAAGAAGATGGATGGGATTCTGTTTCTAATTTTACAATGAATGATGGCCATCAACTTAATAAACCGGAAATCCTTATAAATAAAATTGAAGATAAGCAGATTGATGAAATAACGAAATTTCTTGAAGGCAGTGATAAACTACAAGCGTCTTTGCCTATCGCTCCGCTGAAACCAACCATTACTATTGATGATTTTAAAAAGATTGATCTTCGCGTAGCGCGTGTTATCGAAGCAGTGAAAGTACCCAAATCGGATAAACTATTGAAGCTGCAAGTAGAGATTGGAAACGAACGCCGGCAAGTTATTGCAGGAATCGCAAAGCATTACAAACCGGAAGATTTGATCGGTAAGTTGATAGTCGTTGTTGCAAATCTTCAGCCTGCAAAACTCATGGGCCAGGAATCGCAAGGAATGATTCTCGCTGCCAGCGATGAATCCGGCAGTCTGACATTAATTGGTGTGCAGTCGGAAATATCTCTAGGAGCAACGGTGAAGTAAGGCGCTGTGCCTAAACAATATGTTTCGGTATTTTGATAGAATGGCAAAAACAATCTTATAGAGGACTATTGCATGAGCAAAATGAAATCATTGCTTGGCCCTATGCGGGTACCGTTTTTGATCCTGGCACCTGCGTGTGTTGCTGTGGGTGCGGGAACGGCCTTCTGGCAAACCCATGCAATAAGCTGGATCCAGGTTTTCATAATTATTCTTGGCGCACTTGCAAGCCATATTAGCGCAAACGCATTTAACGAATATTTTGATTTCAAAAGCGGACTTGACGCTAAAACTCAGCGCACACCCTTCAGCGGCGGCAGCGGCACACTGCAGGCACATCCTGAAATGAAGAAAAACATTCTTTATCTTGCCATAATCACTTTTATTATTACTGCGGCAGTAGGATTTTATTTCATATGGCTGCGAGGCTTCCTCTTGTTGCCGCTCGGCACCATCGGACTGATCTTATTGGTAACATATACTATTTGGTGGGCATATAATCCAATCCTCTGTTTGATAGCACCGGGATTGGGTTTTGGAATGCTTATGGTTATGGGGACACACTTCTGTTTGACAGGTTCATACAGCTGGATATCCTTCGTTGCATCTCTTGTTCCTACATTTCTTGTGAGCGACTTGCTGTTGCTCAACCAATTTCCTGATGTGGATGCCGATAAAAGCATCGGACGAAAACATTTCCCGATTACTATTGGGCGGCCAGCCAGCGCTGTACTATATGGCGTCTTCTTGTTGCTTGCGTATGTTTCAGTAGTAATCGGTGTGATTTTTGTTTTACTGCCTCGCTATAGTCTGCTTACTCTCATAACAGTAATCCCTGCTTGGAAAGCCTATCGGGGTGCATACCAAAACGCTGAAAATATCCCTTCCCTGATTCCCTCAATGGGCTTAAACGTAGTTATCAATTTGACAACACCGATTTTACTCGCTGCGGGACTTTTTATCGGATAATAGATCAAACAACTCAAAGGTATGGCACATATAGATGCAGTACAGATCTGAAAGTTATTTGTGCGGCTACAAACTTTGTGAATACGACGAATACGATTGATGTATTTCAAGGACTTCTCCAAGAACTCGAAAGTGTCGAACACACGTAGAATAGAGATACCGGTGAATTGGTTATAGGTAGAAAATGTCAGAACTGATTATTAAACAATATAAAGAATTAATAGAAACAGGGACGAAGCTGGCGCCGCTTGGCGGTTTTGATTATTCCGGTTATAATGCACGCCTGCAAAATAAATATCTTGAGTGGCGAAAAATGTGTCTGGAGCTTTTCGAATTGTCAGGACCAATTGGATTTCCGAGCAAACAGAAAGTTTTGGGCGATACAAACGGTGGTTTATTTTATCAATCATCTGTGCAGTTAATTCTTTCTTGTCTGACTGAATTGTACGAAAAACTGAAAGGAGCGCCAGATCTTGTATCTGCCTCGGCTCCAGCGACTGCTACATCTTCAGGAGTGACATCATCGGAAACTGGTGGAAAGCGTATCTTAAAGCCGCCTCCGAAAAAAAACACCGAATCACCAATACAATCAAATGCACAGGCACCATCAAATCTACAAAGTAAGAAAGTTTATGTCGTCGGAGAATTAGATGAACCGTTGCGCGTTCAGCTGCTGCAATTCCTAAATGAAATTGGGTTAGAAGGAGTCACTATAGAACGTCAACATGGGAAAATGCTTCCGCTGAATTCCTTTCAATTCGATGCTGAAATAAAATTTGCATTCTTTATAATCAATCCTTCTGATCTCCTTTATGCAATGTTCGAGATTGGACATTTTGTCGGTAAACTTGGCAAAAACAGGGTCTGTGTACTTCACAACTCAGACGTCAACTTTCCACAAACCATGCCGGGCGTATTGGTGAAATTAATTACTGTAAAGCTGGAAGAGGCGAGTTTTGGTTTGCTGAAGGATCTTAAATCAGCCGGATATCAAATAAATTTGTAGGATCAGGTAAATATGAACTGAAAATGGAATCTATATTTTGCGCTTATAAGCGCAAAATATAGATAAAGTCAGTAGTTAGGCGTTTTGCTTCTCACATTCGTTTAATGACATGAAAAGTAAACCACAAACATTGTATAAATACCGTCCAATAAATCCTCATACTCTTCGCATCATTTCCGACTCACAAATGTATTTTCCTTTACCAATTGAGTTCAACGATCCTTTCGACTGTAAAATCATTCCAGATCTCAAGTTTAATGACGATGAGGAATTGGAAAAGTTTATGCGCGATGTTACAAATGCAAAATTGGATATTCCCTCCAGAAGTTTAAGGGAGAGATGGTACTTTATAGAAGCAGAAAAGATGCGAACATCGATGCACAATGATGTTCATAAATTTATCGAATTACTCCGATTGTGTTGCTTTTCCGAAAGATCGAATAGCACAATGATGTTTTCTCACTACGCTAATGGGCATCGTGGAATCTGTTTGGAATTTATGGTCAAAGATGACGATTTCTTTGATGTCTTGCGCCCTGTAATTTATCCCAAAGACTTTCCTTCGATTAATCCCGCTAAAATGTTTCCTTACAAACCGCTTAGCACGGAACGACTTTGGATGCTTATTGAGCCACAATTCCTCTGCAAATCACAAGAATGGGCTTATGAGGACGAATGGCGTATTCTAAAAGTAGACGCTGAACCCTCAACATACAATTTTGCCGAAGATACTCTTACGGCTATCATCTTTGGCTGTCAGACCACACAACAGGACAAAGAATTAATTCGCGACATCAACAAAAGCAGAAAAGTGCCTGCCGCTCTTAAGGAGGCTTATATAATTGACAAATCATTTATTACTGGAATAAGAAATTGTGTACTTTAGCAAAACGCCTAACCAAGCGCTCAAGCTCGGCTTGTCCAGAAGAATGAATCACGCAGCCGGAGATCTGAGAATGTAATGGCACGAAGTGCAATACAAATTTATAGAATGCAAAATTCATTACGAGCAGAGGTTTTGTACAGGACTGAAAGTTACAGTATGGACTTGTTTCGTTTTGTGAATATTGAAAATATTCAGCGTGACAGTCCCGCTATACGGAATCCCCGATTCGACTCTTCGTCGAATCGGGACTTAGCGCCCATCCATTAGGACGCGCTCTTAATTTTTGATCATAGGAGAATTATTAATGGCAATTATGAAAGTGAGCAATTCCGAAGATTTAGAAAAATGGAAGAATGCGATTGAAACGCTGGAAAGTATAATTCCAATGGCAGAACAAGACGCAAAATTCTTTAAAACATTTTATTCTAACCAACTAGAAGTTGCACAATCTTGGAAACGATACACATTCGAGAGAACTAATGATTCAAAGTTGCGTGAGATAGCGGAAAACAATTTACAGGTAGTCTTAAATTATGAGACACAATTGGACAGCTTATTACCGTTTGTGCTTCGAGATGTCATCAAATTATTGAAAGATGATTTTTCTGTAACAACATGAATATTCCGGACGCGCCCTAACCAGGTGCTCAAGGAGACCTCTTGTTCATTCGTTTATTGTTGACTCCTATTTTTCAGCATGCGCGCACATTCATCTTAAAGACTAAACGATGATTGGCATACTTTTTATAATTCTTGGAATATTTTTCTTCATGATGGTTTTTAATGCATTATCATCGAGGGAGCTCAAGGCGCGCGGTTGAGGGTTTAGCACACGAATCTACCGAAGAGACAGTGAACCTATCATGTACTGGGTTAATTTCGTTAGTTACCTAATAGCCGCTGTCTGCGCAACAGTAGTCGGTGTCCTGCTAGCTTACAAATCATTCTTTTGAAATGGAAATAATTTTGGGGTTTATAGTTGGTTACAGTCTGTGCGCCTAACCAGGCACTCCCCACTGGAAAAACAGCGGGGCAGGCAAGCTGACAACCGGAGGCTTGATAATGTGACACGCAAAGTGTGTTACCAATTAATAAGAATAGGTACGTCAAGTATAGTATGCATAGGTTTCGTACAGAATTGAAAATGCAATGAATGAACTATAGAAGAGGAAACACGCTGCGCGTGTTATAGTTACAGGGCTCTGCCTGTTTAGTACAATTTGAAAGTTTGCAGTGCCGCAGCTTAGCCGACTTCAGTTAGCGCTTTAACTTTAAAAAGGAAACTAAAATAAGAATATTGAATGAAAATTATAGGAGAATAGTATTAAGAGATCACGCAAATGCGTGATTCTTTTTATATTATTGTAGACATTCTTGCTGTTAGTTAGAAAAGTCGCTACTATTTTTTTGTTGACAGTTTGCTACTAAACTTTTCCTGAAAATATTTTTTGAGGTGTGATTTTGCTCATGGCAATATATTCCATATTATTATTTCTTTTTGAAAATGAATACATCCAAGCCCATAAACTCATCTTGCTGACATAGAACAACAACACGTGCTAGACCAGGAGGGAATATGAAACACTTATTCAAAATCCTTTTCACACTCACTCCGCTGTTTCTTATCAATGCAGCAAAGAGTGATGTTATATACAATATCGGTATAAACCCGAAATCTGAGGCGGCGTTGCAATGGAATCAGAACGTCTATATCGCATTCTCTTATAAAACATCGGAAGCAAGCGGCGTAAAAATCTATGCCGACCCAATGAGCGGTGACTCGCTTGCCGCAAACTATACAGTAGGCGGTGTGATAATATATCACGGCAACGGGACAGGGAGCAAATCGTTTACGATTACGACAGGCAATGTTGTTGTAGATAAGATACGGTTCCAAGTCTACGATGCAAACCAAAACACGTTGATTTTAGAATTCTTCATTCCTGTCAAATTCTACTTCAGCGAGAACGCTATCTACAATATTCAACTCTCGCCGGCAACGTACTCAGCCGTGCAGGATAGTCAGTTCGTCAACATCACGTTCAATTACATAACAACGCAAGCTGGCGGAGTCCGAATTGCTACTATCCCGAAGACCGGTCTATCGATTGCACAAAACTTCTCATATTATGAATGGTTATGCCCAACAGGCAGCGGTTCAGGCACGGCCAACAAATTCACTATTCTAAAAGATATTGCTTATGTTGATGGCATTGAATTTCTCATGAGAGATAACAACAAGACGACAACCCTGCTTGATTTTGTCATGCCGGTGAAGTACAAATTTAGCCCTAATGCAATTTCAGACATTGTTATTTCACCATCCACTGCAACCGGATTGCTGTTGAACGAACAAGTGAACGTTTCATTTGCGTATGGTAAATCGGCAACAGACACTGTAACAATATTTCCCATACCGTACAGTAATGGAACGCTCCCCATCCACTACACTGTTTCAGGTCCAGTTATACGTGCAACAGGCAGCGGAACCAAAAACGGTTGGTTTACTGTCACGAGCGGCAGCATCACTATTGATACCGTCCACCTCGAAATGTGGGATGGAGGAAAGGGACAGGTGCTGTTTGATTGGCCTGTTCCTGTCAACCTGCATTTTGCATCATCGAAAATTACCGACATCGTATTCGACCCAACATCAGCAGCATATTTTACAACCAACGGACAAGTGAATATCTCCTTCGGGTATACAACAAGCGAAGCCGGCGGTATTAAAATCATTACTCTCCCGAAGAGCGGTTCATCGTTTACGCCAGGCTCTACAGCATCGGTGTCGCCATTGTACCCAACAGGCAGCGGTTCAGGTACAAGTTCCTTTACCATCACGGGAGGAAGTGCTATTATCGATAGCGTGAGTTTTCAAATGTACGACGCAACCCAGACCACGTTGCTGCAAGAATTTGTTGTACCGGTGAAGTTCTACTTTGGCAACCAAGCGTCGACGGGTGTGAAGGCAAACAGCACTGAAATAGTGACGAAGTTTGTGCTGTCGCAGAACTATCCCAATCCGTTCAATCCAAGTACAACCATCTCATTTGCGATACCCTCAAAGGCGTATGTAACATTGAAGGTGTTTGATATTATGGGTAGAGAAGTAGCAACGATTGTTTCTGAAGAGTTATCAGCCGGTAATTACTCACGGCAATGGAATGCCGCGAATATGTCGAGTGGAATCTACTTCTATCGTTTGCAAGCTGGCTCATACACTGAGACAAAGAAACTTGTTCTGCTCAGATGAAACAATTGCAAATTTATAGAATGTAAAATTCATAACGCGTAACGGTTTTGTGAAAAATGTTAAAAAAATATACGACAAAACAAGTCCCATGTAACGGCTGCACACTTTGTTGTCAAAGTGACGCTGTTAGACTTGAAAGTGAAGATTCACCAACTCAGTATAAAACAGAACCTCATCCTTTCATATCAGGCGCATTAATGCTTGCCCATAAACCAAATGGTGAATGTGTATATTTGCAGGAAGTTGGCTGTAGTATTCATGACCATGCACCTTCCTTGTGCAGACTTGCTGATTGTCGGAGTCTTGCATTACGAATTGACTATGACACGGCAAGACGGCTTCATGCTGTTAATAAATTAGATATTCGAGTATGGGATCAGGGAAACAAATTACTCAAAAATATTCCTAAACAAGACGGCGAGAAAAATGTTTACATCATGGAAAAATCGCTAAAATAAATGCTCTCCTTAAAGAGCACTTAGGTTTCGCACCTCTTAGTAATAGCGGGATTCTGGAATGCGAACATAAAACGCTCAACGAGTTCAGTTTGTCAAAATGGTAGAATCGTGATAGACAGATGGAAGCTTGAAATAGAGAAAGGGAAATGTTCTCATGAATACCCTAATAAAATCATTCTTCTGCTTTTCCTGCTTTACGGGAATTATTCTCATACAACTGGCAAGTGCCCAATCTAGGGAGGCAGTCGTCGGCAATATTCGAATTCAAGCCTTGTCTGAAAATCTTATTAGGATTGAGCAAAAAGGACAGAATGGCTTTGAAAACCGTAACACATTTACTGTGGTCAATCGTATTTGGCAAGGTGAGACGATTAAAACTCAAGAGCAGGAAAATAAAACGATCCTTACGACTTCAAAATGCCGGATCGAGCTGCCCAAGAATTGTAGTTCGCTTGAAGGAATCTTCATCCAGTTAATGAATGGAAAAGCTCAATACCTCTTCAAAGGAATGCCGCCTCTAGACTTTTTCCCGGGACCTGTCAGCAATGATCAAATATGGATTCTATCCGACAATCCTCGATTAGTACCGCCTGAATGGGGTGCAGCGCCACCGCCTGAAGAATTCAAAGATCATTCGACTTCCGGCTGGGACACTACGAATAATGCAGAAGATGTCTATATCTTCATTATTGAACCAGGGCGTTATAATAATTTTAAGAAAGATTTCTTGAAACTCACAGGACCAACACCGCTGCCTCCACTTTTTGCTTTTGGTTTGTGGGACAGCCGTTACCATCCTTATACTGAAGAGACAGCGCTTCAAACCATCGACACATATCGGAAAAAACAGATACCGTTGGATATGTTTGTTGTGGATACCGATTGGCGGCTTGGTGCTTCCCACGGTTATGCTATAAATGATTTATTATTCCCCGATATGAAAAGATTTATCAACAGAGCACATAAGAAGCATGTGCGTCTTATGTATAATGATCATCCTGAAGCACAAACTAAGACGGCATTGGATCCCTCAGAACTTCGTTATCGATGGAGTGGGCTTACAAGTCTTCTCGAACAGGGGATCGACGTCTGGTGGTATGATCGTAATTGGATGACCGGACTTCATGAGCCGATGCCGGGAATTAGCAAGGAAGTCTGGGGTATGCGCCTTTATCATGATATCACGCAAAAATACAATCCCGACAGGCGACCATTGATCATGTCGAATGTTGATGGTATCGATAATGGTTTATGGAATATTCCCTCGCATCCCGCTGCTCACAGATTTCCTATTTGGTGGACTGGTGATCAAAAATCACGATGGGAATATCTGGAAATGGGCATCGCCAATGGTGTAAATAGCGGTATTTACCGAATGATGCCTTATGTAAATGAAGATCTTGGTGGTCATACTGGCGGTAATCCGGAACCAGATCAGTATATACGGTGGGTGCAATACGGAGTTTTTTCACCTATTACACGGCTGCACTGCACGCGTGGATTGACGCGTTATCCTTGGGATTACGGAGAAGAAGCAGAGCGCATTACAACCGAATACATCCGGCTGCGGTATCGACTTCTGCCGACGCTCTATGCTGCAGCGCGCCGCGCTTATGATGATGGGACACCCATTCTTCGTCGTTGCGATCTTGAATGGCCAAATGAATCTGATGCCAAACGGGATATGCAGTTTCTCTTTGGAGAAGATTTACTTGTTGCACCATTCGCACTTAGTAAAACAAAAGATGTCGCAGTATCAATTCGTTTATTACAGACTTCAGATGGAAAAGAAGGACTTCTTGGTGAATACTTTGACAACCAAGATCTAAAAGGCAATCCGGTATTTGTCCGTCGGGATTCAATTATGAATTTTATTTGGAGTACTGGAAGTCCGGATCCCAGGATTCCTGTTGATCACTTCTCTGTGCGCTGGACCGGAAAAATATGCCCCTCGAAAGAAGGTGGATTGTCCAGGCTCAAGGTGATCTCGGATGATGGAGTTCGAGTTTGGATTGACGATAGTCTTGTCGTTGATGGCTGGGTAGATCAGCCTGCCACTGACTATCCGATTGCAATGAATTTAGAACAAAGCCGGTCCCATTCAATACGAATTGAATATTTTGAAAATGCAGGTGGTGCACAGCTCCAGCTTCTACAAACTGTCGATGTCGAGCAGGTTTTTAAAGCATGGATTCCACCTGGAAGTTGGCAGGATATCTGGACAGGAAAAGAGCTGCAAGGTCCCCAAATGATCGTCTTGAATCCTGAAATATGGAAGTGCCCGATCTATGTTCGTGCCGGCGGTATTGTTTTTTCTTTGCCGCAAATGCAATACACAACGGAGCATGCTTGGAATAGAATAATTATCGATGCTTTTGTCCCGCCCCAAAAAACTGTTAGTACGACGCGCATCCTCTACGAAGATGATGGTCTATCGCCCAGTTACCAGAAAGATGCTTTCTGTAGAACACCGGTGACTTTGACAAAGAACGATGAAGAGATACAGTTTATGATCGATAAGAAACAAGGGAACTATAACGGTGCACTTTCTTCGCGAGACTGGGTTATTAAGTTGAACTTGCCCGAACATAGCAGCCCAAAAAGCATTAAAATCAATGGAAAAAAGGTGAAGCTTGGAACTTCGAATGAAGCAGTTCTGATTACACAGCCTGAACTTCAAGAAGAAGCCATGCCCTTCAAAGGTGCCGGTAACAAACCTCGACCAATGACGGGCCCCATTCTAGAATTGACCATTCATCAAAAAGACTGTTTGGAATCAATTCAGATTTCGTGCCAATTAAAGTAGAATGGAATAAGGTAATTCACTATCTCCTCTCTTGGAGGTTATCAGCTCTAGATACTAATGTAGCGGGATCCAGTCCGTTAAGTGCCACCCAACAGACATGTAATGTTTGGGAGCTAACGGATTGCATCATATTTGATACTCTTTATAGTAAAACCAGGTCAATTTACTATTTAAATAACATGGCGCCCTAGCCAGTTGCTCCATAAAGTGGTCTGGCGATGCCATTACTTCATGGACTTCGAGGTTAGCAGGGTTCTTCTGCGCTAAAAGCTAACAGTAATTATTCTTTCATTATTCTTTGAATTTCGCTTGACTTTTTTTATTCTTCTGGTTAATATACGTCAAGCTCTTGTAGAGAATAATAATTTCCCTCATTACAACAGGTCATAATCAGAAGGAGAAGAATACAATGAAAAAGCCCTTCGCTCTCATATTAATTGGAAGCGCGATGGTGGCGGGTTCATTCGTTGGCTGCAGCAGTAAACCTTCGGAAGAAGAATTGAAGCAGTTAAACGATTTGAAAGCAGAAGTTACGTCGCTTGAAAAAGGAATCGCAGCGCAACAATCTGAGAAAGCTGCTCTGTTGAAGTCGATTGCAGAAAAGGATGCGCAGCTAACCCAATGCACAAAAGATAAAGAAACACTTCAACAGCGTCTTAAAGGCGTCCAATAAACGGATAGCCCAACAAGGAGAATGAAAAAATGAAATATATAATTCGATTGACTATCATTGCGGCGCTGGTGAGTGTATTCGTTTTTAGCTCGTTCGCGCAGGAACAAATGACAAAGGAAGCATGGCAGAATCAAATAACAGAAATGACAACCAAGCGGAATGATTTGAAAAATCAGTTTGCTGGTTTACAAAAAGAAGTATCCGATCTGCAGAAGCAGGATGCTGAGAAGACACAAGCATTAAAACAGTGTCAAGAAGACCTTACATCGGGTCAACAAGAAGCTCCATTCGTTGCGAATCTTGATGCAATTGATGCACGTCTGAATGAATTATCACGTCTGTCCAATCAGGATTTATTGGCGCGCAAGGCAGAGGTAGACAGTGTTCAAAATTGGATTAACGAAGCTGAAAAAAATCCGCTCAGTGCAATTCAAAAGTATCAAGACCGTATCAAAGATCAACAGAACCGTCTTGATGCTTTGAAGAAAACAATAGCTGATATTGAAGGTCAAGCTACACCGACCTACACCGTGGGCACATGGGCAAAGGATCGTGACTGCCTGTGGAATATTGCAAAGAAACCAAAGATTTATGATAACGCGTTCTTATGGCCGAAGATTTGGCAAGGTAATCGTGATCAGATTAAAAATCCTGATGTAATTCACCAAGGTCAAAAGCTGAAAATTCCAGCTAAAGATGCTTTGACGAAGGAAGAAAAATCAGCTGTGCGTAAGTACTGGTCGAAGAAAAACGCACAAGTCCCTGCAGAAAAGCCATAACGAGATTGAATTACGCGCAGTCTTGCGTGGTTATACAGAACTTGATTATAAACGCCCTCGCGGTAATTAGATTACCGGAGGGCGTTTGTTTTTCTATTGATAAAGGAGCCGATGAGATTTGACTGAAAAGAAAATACCGCTTGCAGGTGTAGATGTTGTGCAATTGCTTGGTTTCAATGATGCAAATCTTCAAATGCTTGAAGAACGATTCGATGCGAACTTAACAGTGCGCGGCGATCAGTTGATGATTCAAGGATCGCAATTTGAAATTGGGAAGATTGAAAAAGTTGTAAGCGAACTTATTTATATGCTGAATAAAAACGGCACTCTCAATCCCAACGATATAGATACAGTCATTGATCTTGTTGCAGTCAACGGTTTCACACCAGATCTTCCCTCAGAGACAAAGCCAGAGGAGAGTGATACTGCAATATTGTATACAAAAACCGGCATAATCAAACCAAGAACACAGGGTCAGAAACTATACATTCAACAGATCAGGAAGAACGACATTGTTTTTGCAATTGGACCTGCAGGCACCGGTAAAACTTATTTAGCGGTTGCAATGGCAGTTGCCGCATTGAAGAACCGGGATGTGACGCGTATTATTCTGGCTCGGCCGGCAGTTGAAGCGGGAGAGAGCTTAGGATTTCTACCCGGGGATTTCCGCGAAAAGATTGATCCATACTTGCGTCCGCTATATGATGCGCTGGATGATATGCTTTCAGCAGAAAAGATGCGCGGGTACATCGAGAAGCGAATTGTTGAAATTGTACCGTTGGCATATATGCGTGGAAGAACACTTCACAACGCGTTTGTGATTTTGGATGAAGCGCAGAACGCTACTGCAATGCAGATGAAAATGTTTCTAACACGCCTTGGCACAAATTCCCGTGCTATTATTACAGGGGATGTTACACAAATCGATTTGCCAACAAAAACGACGTCGGGACTTGTTCAAATACAAGAGATTCTGAAAAAAATTCAGGGTGTAACATTCTGCTATTTTGATAAAAACGATGTAGTGCGGCATCGCCTTGTAAAGGATATCATCGATGCATACGAGCGTTACCACACAAATGGAATGGGAGATGGAAAAATAAGCGGTGGAAATTAAACCGTATCATTCTTTCATTTTCTTCTTCGCATCCCAGATTTTATCCATTTCCTTCATCGAAACAGTTCCGATGCATTTTCCACGCCGTTGAAGTTCTTTTTCGATGTGGTAGAATCGTTTGCTAAATTTATCAATTGACCCTTTCAACGCAAACTCTGGATTGACTCCGATAAATCTTGAATAGTTGACTAATGAAAACAACAAATCGCCGTATTCTTCTTCGATATGATCATGGTTCTTTGATTTTTCTGCGCCGGCGAGTTCTCCAATTTCCTCGTCAACTTTTTTCCAGACATCGCGCTTCTTCTTCCAATCAAATCCTACTTTAGATGCCTTCTCCTGAATGCGCAATGCGCGAAGTAATGCTGGCATCTCCTTTGGCACTCCATCAATCACCGATTTTCTTCCTTCGGTCATCTTGATGTGCTCCCAATTTCTTTTTACTTCGTGCGAATCTTTTGCTACTACATTACCAAATACATGCGGATGCCGTCGGACCATTTTCTCGGAAATGGAATCGATAATGTCTTCAAGTGTGAATGATTTCTCTTCTTCTGCCATAACAGCATGGAGAACAATATGAAGAAGCAGGTCACCCAATTCTTTTTTTAACTCGTTTGGGTCGTTTTGATCGATGGCTTCGACGACCTCATAAGTTTCTTCGATTAAACTATGGCGGATAGATTTATGTGTCTGCTCACGGTCCCACGGACATTCTTTCCTGAGCCGCTTGACGATTTTGACAAATTTTTCAATAGGTTCTTTAGTTTTTTTCATCGAGACTCCAATTCTTGTTCAGAATACCGAAAAACAATTGCAGAATCAAACGTTTGTTTTTTTAGAAGATATTGCGTAATTTGAAGCAAAAGTTGGGGCTGTAGCTCAGTTGGGAGAGCGCTTCGTTCGCAACGAAGAGGTCGTCAGTTCGATCCTGATCAGCTCCACAAGGTAATAATTTGTGAGTGGATGAAAGAAAAAAGCAATAAAACATTAATCACAAATTAGCCTATTACAAACATTTAATTATCGGAGTTTTATTTGTTTATTTGGGGTCAAGTCCTGCGCAACAAAGCATTGCCCAACCCCGCCAGGTCCGGAAGGAAGCAACGGTCGGCAAACAGTTTTGTGTGACGCAGGGAAGCTTGACCTCTTTTTTAATTTTTAATCCTTACAGCCATTACCGATGGCTTAATCGCTGCTGGCGATTGGAAAACGGTATAAAACAATATGGTTTATGATTATATAACCATTCTTATTCTTACCATCAGTTTGACGCTTCAAAAAAAGCGCCGTGCTGTTTATAGCAGGGCTCTTCGTTTCGACCGATTTGGAGGAAGACTCACACGAGTGTTTCCCCACCTCGAATGGAATCCGCATTCGGGTAGGACTTTTCCACTTCGTTTTGAAACGCAGCAAGCTCATAACCCAATTTTATTGCTGAAGTGGAAGAGGATTCCGCATGAAAAAAGAGATTATCATCAATTCAACTGCGAACGAACATCGTATTGCTATTCTTGAGGATGGCAAGACCGCTGAACTGTTTGTAGAAACACCCGGAAAAACCCGCAATGTTGGTGACATTTACCTTGGCAAGATTGCCAAAGTGATGCCTGGTATCCGTGCTGCATTTGTCGATATCGGCATGAGCCAAGATGCATTTCTGCATTTTTCTGATGTCGGTTCCATTGAAGAGTTTAATACACTCTTTGATGAAGATGAAGAAGATAAGGAAGAAGAAGCCGCAGAAGCAACATCTGAAACTTCCAATGGAGTAGTGCCAGCGACCGAAGTAAACGGTGTCCCTCATAACGGTGAACATGCCGAAAGCAAAGATCATCGCCATGATCAACAACGGCGTCGTCATTCTCAACAAAATATTCCACAAGTTAATTTGCAGAAGGGTCAAGAAATTCTGGTTCAAATTACAAAAGAACCGGTTGGTAAAAAAGGCGTACGCGTCCGTTCGGCAATTTCTATGCCTGGTCGCTTTCTTGTTCTCATTCCTTTCGACGGAAAAGTTGGTGTCTCCAAGAAACTCACAAACTTCAAAGAGAAACGCCGTCTCCGTAAAGTTGTCCGTGCCATGCTGCCGAAAGGATTCGGCGCAATCATTCGCACAGTCGCCGATGGAAAAACAGACGAAATGCTTCAACAAGATCTTGACGAATTAATCAAGACGTGGCAAGGTATCGAGAAGTCTGTGAAGTCGGAAAAGGCTCCCGCGCTTATTTACAAAGATATGAATACTACATCCAGTGTAATTCGCGATCTATTTCAAGATATGGTTGAGCATGTTGTTGTAGATGAGAAGAAACTCTTCAAAGAAATTCGTGCTTACGTTCAATGGGTTTCGCCCGACATGCTTAATCGCGTAGAGTACTATCGCGAGAAAGAACCGATCTTTGATAAGTACGGCATTGAAAAAGACATTCAAGTTCTCTTAAGCAAAAAAGTTTGGTTAAAAAGCGGCGGTTATTTATTTCTAGAAAAAACAGAAGCTATGACCGTCATTGATGTGAACAGTGGGCGCTATGCAGCGAAGAAAGAACAAGAATTGAATTCGCTCCGCACCAACCTGGAAGCGTCGCGCGAAATCTGCCGGCAGCTTCGGCTCCGCGACATCGGTGGTCTGGTCGTGGTGGATTTTATCGATCTGGAAGATGAAAAGAACAAGAAAAAAGTATATGATGAGATGAAGAAAGAATTGAGAAAGGATCGCGCGAAAGTGACGGTTTTGCCGATGACTGATTTTGGGCTGGTACAGATTACGCGCCAGCGTATTCGTCAAAGCGTGCAATTGAGTTTCAGTGAAGGGTGTCCAATGTGCGGCGGTACCGGTTTGGTGCAGTCCAAAACATCGACCATGAACCAAATTGAACGCTGGATTAAGCGATTTAAAACAGAGAAGCGCGAGTACCGATTGGAGCTGAGAGTCAATCCCGTCATTGCAGAATATCTTTCTGTTGGCACCATCAGCCGGTTGACGAAACTGCAATTCAAATTCTTCGTTAAAATGAAGCTCATTCCGGATCCAGCATTAGCTGCAGATGAATTCAAATTTTTCTCGGTTAAGCAGAAAAAAGAAGTCACTGATCAGTACAAGTAAAGTAAGGATTAAGTGTTATGAAATTTTTTATTGATACAGCAAATATCGACGAGATTCGGGAAGCCGCAAGTATGGGTATATTGGATGGTGTTACCACGAATCCCAGTTTGGTTGCTAAGGAAAAAAAAGATTTCCGAAAATTGTTAGAAGAAATATGCTCTATAGTAGATGGACCGATTAGCGCGGAAGTAATTTCTCTGGATTACGATGGAATGATGAAAGAAGCTCGTGAACTTGTTAAAATTCATAAAAACATCGTAGTCAAGATTCCAATTATCAAAGATGGATTAAAAGCAGTGAAGGCATTAAGCGGCGAAGGAATTAGAGCGAATGTAACTCTATGCTTTTCAGCAAACCAAGCGTTGTTAGCAGCGAAAGCAGGCGCATATTTTATTAGTCCGTTCATCGGTCGCTTAGATGACATTGGTCAAAACGGTATGGATTTAATTGCCCAGATTGTCACGATTTACCGAAATTATGGCTACACAACAGAAGTACTGGTGGCAAGCATACGTCATCCAATGCATGTGATTGATGCTGCAATGATCGGTGCGGACATTTGCACAATGCCGTTCAAAGTAATTGATCAGCTTATCAGACATCCGCTTACCGAGATCGGCATAGAAAAATTTCTTGCCGATTGGAAAAAAACGCAAGGGAAGTAATGCTTAAAAGAACTCCATTTTATGATATGCATACGGCACTTAGTGCGAAGATGGTGGAATTTGCTGGTTTTGAAATGCCAGTGCAATATTCAAGTATCATCGAAGAACATCTTACTGTGCGGAGATCAGTGGGCATTTTCGATGTTACGCATATGGGAGAATTCTACGTGCGCGGCAAAGGTGCGCTTGCGTTTCTTCAGAAGGTAACGATTAATGATGTAGCAAGATTGAAGCCTGGAAGAGTGCAATATTCTGCGATGTGTTACGAGGATGGTGGAATTATTGATGATCTTCTTATTTATCGTATGGAAAATCAGTATATGCTTGTAGTGAACGCATCGAATTTACAGAAAGATTTTGCTTGGCTTCAATCTCAAAAATTTGGTAATGTAGAGCTTGAGAATGTTAGTGATGCAACAGTGCTGCTTGCTGTGCAGGGTCCTAAATCACTGGCAACACTTCAAAAATTGACAAAGGAAGATTTATCCAAAATTGATTACTACGCTTTCACGCATGGCATACTCGCTGGTGTCTCGATGATTATTTCCCGTACAGGTTACACAGGTGAACTCGGATTTGAATTATATTTTAATACCGACATCGAAACAGCAAAGAATATTTGGATTGCAATTTTCGAAGCCGGCAAGGAATTCGACATCCAGCCTGTTGGACTTGGTGCCCGCGATACGCTACGTCTTGAAATGGGATTCTGTCTCTACGGAAACGACATCGATAAGACAACGAATCCGCTGGAAGCTGGATTGGGATGGATTACAAAACTCAGTAAAAAAGAGTTCAACGGACGCAATTCGATGCTGAAGGCAAGGGAGGAAGGTTTGAAGCGGCAACTTGTCGGTTTCACACTTCCAGATAGAACATTGGCGCGTCACGGTTATGAAATTATATATAATGGAAATATTGTTGGTCAGGTGACAAGCGGCACTTTTTCACCTTCGCTTAAAAAAGGTATTGGAATGGGGTACGTTGCTACCGAACTCGCAAATGCCGGAAATATAGTTTCGGTGCGCGTAAGAGGTAAAGAAATACCTGCTACAATTGTTGTGATGCCGTTTCTACAAAATCATTAGAGAGGGGGCTTGAATGAAAATAGATCTGAGTTTTAGTGCCGGTCAATTCGACGATTTGCAACTGCGGGATAAAAATGTGGCGGTGCTCGATGTTTTACGCGCGAGTTCGACGATCACAGTTGCGTTGAACAACGGTGCACGTGAAATTATTCCGGTCGCAAATATTGAATCTGCAGTGAAGATTTCCGGAAGTTTGTTCGGAGAGGTCACTCTTCGCGGAGGTGAGCGCAATGGAAAAACAATCGAAGGATTTAATCTCGGAAATTCGCCGCTGGAATACAGCGAAGCAGCTGTGAAGGGAAAGTCTATCATTTACTGCACGACAAACGGTTCGGTTGCAATGGCGAAAAGCCGATACGCACATACACTGATAGTTGGTTCATTCCTTAACCTGACAACCGTCGTAGATTTTATCCGGGAAGAGAACAAAGATTTTTTATTTATCTGTGCCGGCAGATTAAATACAATTGGTTTTTTTAGTTTGGAAGATGCAGTTTGTGCTGGAATGATGATTCAAAAATTAATGAAGTTTGAATCATTGGAATTGACTCTTAGCGATTCAGCAAAAGCGGCATATGCTCTATACAAATCGTTTGGGCGCTCAATTCTCAAGATGCTGAAGACTTCCGAACATGGAAAGTATTTGATCGAAATCGGTTTCGCGGATGATTTGAAGATTTGTGCCGCTATCGATTCTGTACCCGTACTTCCAGTGCAAGTTGAAAATAAAATCAAACTAAAAAAAGAAGAACCACAAGTAGTTGTACCTGCATAAATAGTGTTCGCCGACAATAACTCATATGGCAGAAAAGCAAAAAATATCTGAGAAGAAAGAAACACCGCATCATCGACGGCAAATTGGAGCGTTTATTGGTATTCTCGTTTCACTGATGCTTTTACTGAGCATCATCTCGTATTCTGCTATCGATCAGGCGAGCGGTGAGATTTCACTAGGGGATATATGGAAAGTCTTCTCAAACGATGAATCCATTCTGTTGAAAGCAGAACGAACACAAAATTGGCTTGGCTTGTTCGGGGCAGTGGTGTCAAATTGGTTTATCAACTCAACTATTGGCTTTGCCGTCATCATTGTTCCATTCCTCGGATTTGTGTGGTCTCTCTATTTATTGAATGAAAAAAACCTACGCCGCAAAATTACCCTGACAAATTATACAATCATTCTCGCCGTTCTATTCGCATCCTTTGCCGGATTATTAAGGCAATTTGATGGTACGCTGCCGATGGAATGGAGCGGAGTTGTCGGTCACTTCATTGCGTATGTGCTTGTGAAATCTGTGGGCATCACCGGTGCAACAATTTGTGTGCTTGGCGGATTTGTCATCGTACTAACGCTGTTAATAGACTTAGATTATAAAGTCACATGGGCAAAAATAAACGATACAATTGCTGTCTGGATAGAATGGCTGAAAGAAAAACAAGAATCATGGAAAGTCCGGCGCGAAGCCAAACAAAAAGATATTGAAGCGAAACAAGCAAGCGCGTCAATTCGAATAAAAAAGCAGACAGAAGAATTAACTGAGCCTGTTGCTCGAGTAAGGACTTTACCAAATCCAGTCAATCCTGTAATCGTACCGATAGATGCAAAACCTGCGAAGGAAGAATTGGCACCGACAAATGTTCGGTTGGACGATCAATTAAAAGACTCTCCACTCTCTATTGATATCCACGAGAAAGTTGTTGAAGCGGAGGTTGATTTCGACGAACGAGCAACAGAAGTAGATGAAAATGTGATTGAAGAAATCGATTACGTTTTTCCATCAGTGGAACTTCTTGATGTTCACCGGGAAAGTGAAAATGTGAATGAAGATGAATTGAAAGCCAACGCGGAGTTACTGCGCGCGAAGCTCTCAGATTTTTCAGTTGAAATCGATAGTGTTTCGGTAACGCCGGGTCCGGTCGTAACACTTTATGAACTTGTTCCAGCCGCCGGTGTGAAAATCAGCAGAATTGAAAGTTTACAAGATGATATTGCACTCGCACTAAAAGCAAAAGGCATCCGGATAATTGCACCGATGCCGGGTAAAGGTACAGTCGGTGTTGAGATTCCCAATCATAATCCATCGCTTGTAACGATTCGCAGTATTATTAATTCCGCGAAGTTTCGGGATTCAAAAGCAATTCTTCCGCTGGCAATGGGAAAAACAATTTCAGGTGAAGTGTACGTAGATGATCTTGCTAAGATGCCGCATTTGCTTATTGCGGGATCTACCGGCTCAGGTAAAAGCGTAGGAATTAATACCATTATCACAAGTTTGATTTATCGATTGCATCCGAGCGATGTGAAATTTGTGATCATTGATCCAAAAAAAATTGAACTCTCACTTTTTAAAAAACTACGAAATCATTATCTTGCCGTATCGCCGGATTTAGATGAAGAAATTATTACAGAACCAAACAATGCTGTGCTCATTCTGAAAAGCGTTGAATTGGAGATGGAGAACCGTTACGATAAATTGGCTGGTGCCGGTGTACGAAATATCGCGGATTACAACGAACGCTTTATCGCTGGACGTTTGCATGATACAGAGAATATTAAGCATCGCAAAATTCCGTACCTAATTGTTGTAATTGACGAACTAGCTGATTTGATGATTACTGCCGCAAAAGAAGTTGAAGAACCGATTGCGCGTTTGGCGCAGTTGGCGCGCGCTGTTGGCATTCACCTCGTTGTTGCGACACAGCGTCCCTCAGTGGATGTTATCACTGGTGTCATAAAAGCGAATTTTCCGGCACGGATTGCATATCAAGTGTCGTCGAAGATTGACTCGCGCACGATCCTTGATATGAATGGCGCGGATCAATTGCTTGGAAACGGCGATATGCTGTACTTGCCGTCCGGCTCACCGAAGCCACATCGAATTCAGAATGCGTTCATCTCCACAGATGAGGTGGAACGAGTGACGAATCATATCGGCAAGCAAAAGGGGTACAGTAATCCATTCAAATTACCCTCAGTTTTGGAAAAGAAACGGCAAGCCAGTGCAACTGCGAGTGTAAGTGAAGATGAATTATTTGAAGAAGCCGCGCACATTGTGGTGCGGCATCAGCAAGGCTCGGTATCACTGCTGCAACGGAGATTGAAAGTAGGGTACTCGCGTGCAGCTAGAATGATTGATGAATTAGAAGCCGCTGGTATTGTCGGACAGTTTGATGGAAGTAAAGCGCGTGAAGTGCTGGTGGAAACAGAAGCAGAACTGGAAGTAATTTTAAAAAGCCTATGAATATAAAAATAAAAGTTGCAGCAGTGTTAGTGTTTTTCTGTGTTATAGAAACCACGGCACAGGAAAAAGAATTAACAGTCAAGCAAGTGACTGAACAATTGCATCACCGCTACGAAATGATCGATGATGCAATTGTTCAATTTGAACAACACGTCAAGTTTGGTTTTTCAAACCTTGAGCAGAGTTTCAACGGCATTCTGAAAATGAAAAAACCAAAACACTATCGTGTCGAGTCGGAAAATCAAACGATAGTTACGGATGGAAAAACGGTGTGGGCGTACTCAAAAGCAAACAATCAGGTCATTGTCGATAATTATAAAGAGAACTCGAATTCAATTTCTCCAGAACAATTCATGCTCAATCTTCCTGAAAATTATTATGCTTCCCTGCTTGGTTATGAAAAACAAACAACTGAAAAAGTCGTTCTTCTTAAGCTCATACCTAAAGATGATCGCTCGTTCGTGAAATCAGTAAAAATTTCTATAGAAGAAAACAGTTGGATGGTGCGAAAAATTGTGATTATGGATGTCAATGAAACAGAAACAACATATACAGTGAGAGATATTAAACTAAATACAAATATCAAAGAAAAAACCTTTACTCTTGAGACACCGGAAGGTGCAGAAGTCGTGGATCTTCGCTAATCATTCCGTAATTCTCCTATGACTACTAAATCACGAAGTATTATACGATATTCGATTAGTTTCCTTTTAGCTTTCGTTTTTCTTTATTTCGCATTTCGCGGTGTAAAGCTCTCTGAATTATGGGAATCATTAAAAGGCGCTAATTACTGGTGGATAGTATGGCTTATTCCACTGAACATTCTCATGAATTGGGTTCGAGCGGAGCGTTGGGCGCATTTGTTAGCACCTATCAAATCTCCTATTTCAAAACGCACTCTTTTCGCAGGTGTAATGATTGGATATGCTATCAACAATGTACTGCCTCGTGTTGGTGAGTTTGTTCGTCCTTACATTGTTGGGAAACGTGAAGGTATTTCTAAAAGCTCGGTATTTGGAACTGTTGTTGTTGAACGTATTCTGGATTTCATGAGTTTCTACTTCATTGTGTGTATCGTTCTCTTTCTCTATCCAAAATCGCTCGATCCGTTCGTGAGTCAACCAGACACTATTCGTCCATTGTTCCTTCTCGGTTCCATTGCAGCTCTCATCATTTTTGTTCTTCTCTTTTTCAAAGCGGAAGCATTATTTCGATTTCTAGCAAAAGGACTTCGCTTTTTTCCAGACAAGCAAAAAGAAAAAGCAGAAAAAATATTGGATAAGTTTTATACAGGATTTGCTGTAGCGAAATTACGCGACAAATTTGGTGTGATTTTGTTCCAGAGTTTTTTAATCTGGGCATTGAATGCACTTGCAATGTTTGTACCATTTTTCGCATTTGCCCCGATAATAAAATCAGGAATGGATTTTGGCGCATCTGTAGTTCTCTTAGTTATTACATCTTTCGCTTGGATTTTACCGGCACCAGGTGCAATGGGGACATATCATTCCTTTTTAAAAGTCGCAATGGTGAAGCTCTATGGTATTGATGAAACGACATCGTTAAGTTATGCGATTATCACGCACGAAGTGGGGTATCTCGTAGTTATGGTTATTGGTATATATTATTATTTTCGTGATAATCTTCGAGTGTCTGACTTGACCAGTGCTTCTTCAAAAGAAGAATGACGAAATATATGTATTATAAAATACGTCGAGATTTGAAATTATGAGTTTATAGGTTTGGAAATGATAAACAGAATTGTTCAAAATAAAAATGGAGATGGACGTTGAGTTTAATTATTGTAGTTCTTTTAGCAATTCTTCAAGGATTCACAGAGTTTTTACCGGTAAGCAGTTCCGGCCATTTGGTACTGGCACAGGAATTACTTAATCTGCATGATCCGCAAATGATTGTTTTCGATGTCTTTTTGCATTTCGGCACGCTCATAAGCGTGGTGTTTGTTTTTTGGAAAGATATTCTTGAAATACTACGGTCATTCGTCAAAGTATTTGCAACCATGAAGCTGAAAGAAGAATACGAGAAAACAGGATACTTACGTCTTGGTGTTGCGATTATCATAGGTTCGATTCCGGCGGGAATTATTGGGCTGCTCTACCGCCATCAGATTGAAGCGGCATTCACTGATCCAAAACTTGTGGCGATGAATCTTGTTATAACCGGACTTATTTTATTTTTGACCCGGCTTCCTAAGCCAGTAGAAGGGAAAAAGATCGGGTTGGTATCTGCATTCATCATCGGACTTGCGCAAGCAGTTGCGATTCTACCGGGGATTTCGCGTTCTGGTTCTACTATGAGCACTGCGCTTTATTTAAAAATATCACCTGTACAAGCGGCGCGATTTTCATTTCTTCTTTCTGTTCCAGTGATTGCCGGTGCGACATTGCTCGAAGGGTACAGACTTTTTAAGCATGGCAACACTCTTGGTACAATGCCATTATTTATCGGTACAGCGGTGTCGGCAATTGCTGGGTATTTTGCCATCAAAGTGTTGTTGAAAATTATGGAGAAGGGGAAATTCAGTTGGTTCTCGTTTTATTGTTTAACAATTGGCATTCTTGGCATTCTTTTTATTTAAGGAACACACTATGCACATAACGAAATTTGCTTTCTGTATTACAATCATTTTTGGACTTTCACAGTCCATTAACTGTCAATCTGATACAACAAAGGGAAAAACCGTGAACATTTCAATGGAAACAACCAAAGGCAATATAGAGCTGGAATTGTTTGAATCCGATGCACCGAAAACTGTCGCCAACTTCGTCGGACTTGCCGAACAAGGGTACTACAATGGTATCATCTTCCATCGTATCTCCAAAGGATTTGTTATTCAAGGCGGCGACTCTACTGGAACAGGAAGAGGCGGAAAAAGTATTTACGGAAAAGAATTTGACGATGAATTAAATCCTTCGACGCCATCTTATAAAGAAGGATATAAACGCGGCACTGTAGCGATGGCGAACCGTGGACCGAACACGAACACGAGTCAGTTCTTTATTATTTTAAAAGACGCCTTATGGTTGCCCAAAAATTATACTATCTTCGGAAAAGTAATAAAGGGAATGGATGTTGTGGATTCGATTGCGGCGGTTGAGATTGTTCCGCAAATGGGGGATACTGACGGTAAGCCGAAAGTTGATGTGGTGATGAAGAAGGTTATGGTAAAGAAAGAAACTGGGAAATAATATTAGTGGCAATACTGAAATCTAAAAAAGAAAAATTTCCAAATTATGATGATTTCCTTGAGACAACAAAAGGGAAGAAATATGCACCGGTGTATCTTTTCATTGGCGAAGAAGATTTCTTTAGTGAGGAATGTATAGATCGTGTCGTTCGGGATTTGTTGCCAGCAGAAACAAAAGCATTTAATCTTGATGTCGTGTACGGAAGCAAAGCGGATGCAAGCCAGGTATTGGCGCATGCGGCATCATTTCCGATGATGAACGACCGGCGTGTAGTTGTGATAAAAGAATTTGACAAATTACTTTCCAGCGATTCAGTTAAGGAACTTGTATCTACTTACGTAACACGTCCATTGGAATCAACCTGCCTTGTATTGTTGGCAGAAAAACCTGATTTTCGTACGAAGCCATTCACAGATCTGAAAAAAACCGGTGCAGTATTTTCTTTCAACCCGCTCTATGATAATCAAATTCCAGTGTGGATTGCCGCCAGATGCAAAAAAATGGGGAAGGAAGCTGATATTGAAGCATGTCATTTGATGCAGGCATATGTCGGAAATTCACTCAGAGCAATCCAAAATGAATTAGACAAGCTCTTCACGTATCTTGGAGAACGGATGCGCGTAACACCAGAGGATGTTGCGGATGTTGTGGGTATTTCACGCGGATTCACGGTTTTCGATTTGCAAAATGCGATCGGGAAGAAAAATATTAGTGATGCGATACGAATTGTAAAACGCATGATTGAAACAGGTGAAGCGCCGCAGCTCTCAATCGTGATGCTCACCAGATACTTTAATCTTGTCTGGAAGGTACAAGACATGCTCAAGTACGGTGCATCGGAACATGAGGTTATTGCTGCAACAAGAATTTCCCCGTATTACTTCAAAGACTACGCAGAGGCGGCACGACGTTTCTCGTCTTCACAGATTGAAAATTCATTTAGTGTTCTTCTTGATGCGGATTTACAATTAAAAAGCACATCGCCAGATCCATACCACCTGATGGAAATGTTGGTCTATTCACTCATCCACGATATTAAATCCACAGAAACAGTTTCATTGTAAGAAAAGTTGGGGAACATTCCTCTCTCATTTGTCCAAATCGCTTGATTAAACGATTTAGATGTCGTATTTTATATAAAGAATTCAATTCATTATAAATTGTATAGAGGCAGATGCAGCGGTTTGTAATAGCATTATTATCATTGCTCATTCTCAGTTGTTCTTCTGAAAAAGCAACTCATACCAGTACTGATCCTGCGGTACAATCTTTAGACACTCAAATAACAGTTCCATCCGGTAAGGAAATAAAGCTTTCCTCATTTAAAACGCATAATGGAAGCAAGTCGAAATCTGGCATTGCCGATTCGGTAAATAATGCGGCGGATACGGCTTATACAAATGGTAATGGTACTTCCGACACTTTGGGCGAGGATATGGAACTCATTCTCCAGCGGCTGGAACAAGCTCGCCAGCATTATTTACTTGCGCTTGCATCACAGGAATCAGGTGATTCAGTAAGCTGCGGAATTGAATTTGAAGCCGCGATTCAAATTCTTAATGAACTAAGTGATTATTCTAGCATCGACAGTTCTAAAGAATATACGGATTTAAGCAAGAGTCTAATTGAAGATTACGAAAAGTATATTGCGCAAATCGACAGTCTTGGTCCGAATGCATCTGTGTATGCTCTTCGAGAAAAATTAAATCAAGTAGTGGAACAAGGCGATACAACAGGACTAAAGATTCCGCGTATTGAAATAAAAGGGACACAAGTTCCATTACCGCTCAATGAGTACGTTGAGCGTGCAACTGCATATTTTATGGGTAGAGGCAGACCATATATAGAACGCTGGCTTTATCTCTCCGGCAAATATTTTCCGATGATGAAGCGCGTTTTCAAGGAAGAAGGAACACCTGAAGAATTGACAATTCTTTCGATGCCGGAAAGCGGTTTGCGTCCAGACGCAAAATCGTGGGCACGTGCTGTTGGATTGTGGCAGTTTATAAAGGGCACTGGTTCTCTTTACGGGTTGCGTGTGAACTGGTGGATTGATGAAAGGCAGGACTTTGAAAAGTCCACGCGAGCCGCAGCGAGGCATTTGAAGGACCTATATTCTGAATTAGGTGATTGGAATTTAGTGTTAGGCGCATACAATGCTGGCGCGGGCAGAATTTTCCGCGCTATGCGGCGCAGCGGTTCGACAGATTTTTGGGAAATGAGAAAAAATTTACCGCGCCAGACTCGAAACTATATTCCACAATATGTTGCAGTCGCAAGAATTGTATTAAATCCGGAGAAGCACGGTTTTGTAGGTGTGCAAAAGGCAGACTCACTTGCATTTGATGTTGTGGAGATTAATGACTGTATCGATTTACGTATACTCGCAAAATGCGCTTTAACTACAGTGGATACACTGCAGGAGCTCAATCCAGAGTTACTTCGCTGGTGCACACCGCCCGGTGTTATAGGATATCGGCTCCGAATTCCACACGGTAGAAAAGATACGTTTCTCGTCAGCTATTCCAAAATTCCTGCTGAACAAAAAAAGGACTGGGCAATTCATACTGTAAAGCGCGGCGAGACAGTTGGTTCCATAGCCCGCAAATATGGCTTGGCCGCATCATTTTTAAATGACGTCAACAATATCCATACAACCCGGCGTTTGCGTGTTGGCACAGTGCTTGCAATTCCAATTCCGCGAGATGTTGCAGATAGTAAAGTACCATTTGATTATTCGCCAGAGGTAAGGGGGATGAAATTTGGCGCGATGAAATCCTATGCAGCGAAAGATGAAGTTAGCAAAACAAAGTTGCGATCGGCGAAGCGAGAGGTGGAGCAACCGAAAGGAAAGAAGAAACTTGTTTATCATGTCAAACGAGGCGATACGATTGGGCATATTGCCGAATGGTATGGCGTGCGTGCCAGCGATATTCGTAATTGGAATGATATTGCATATGGCAGGTACATTCACGCGGGTCAAGCTATTGCCATCTGGATACCAGCAACAAAGGAAAAATTTTTAACAAAAGTTGACAGAATGGAATTTTCAGAGAAGCAGTCGCTGGTAAAAGGTGATCTTGCAGAAGCAGCGCGATCCGAAGAAGGAAATACGAGAACTCAATCTTCATCAACAGAATGGATCCAACACACAGTTAAATCTGGCGAGACATTAGAGAAAATTGCACAAACATATGAAGTCGGCATCAGTGATTTGAAACATTGGAATAATCTTCGTACTTCTCGGATCGTTGCCGGACAATCACTGGAGATTTATGACAAACCTGAAGAACGTGTCAAGATTATTGCATCATCAACAAAAAATCATGTCGTGCCTTTGGTTAAAACATCGAGCACTGGTATTTTTTCGCCAACTCATAAAGTGCAAAAAGGCGAATCGATTTACACGATTGCCAAGAAGTATGGCGTGGATGTCCAGAAGCTAAAGGAACAAAACGGCCTGCATAGGAATAAAATTCTCGTTGGGCAAATTTTAAGAATCCCTCCTAAAACACAATCATAGCTTTAGTGTTATTGAATTATTATTTTTTTAATTTTACAAGAAAGAACATTGACTCTCAATCAAAAATATATACATTGAGTTAAGATTTTGTATTTAATTATTCGATTATGCGAATGAATATTAGGTCACTAACTCGATTTTTCTTTTTCCTTCCTTTTCTTCTTCCAGTGGTTACAACTGAAGCACAGCACTTAAGTAAAATGACTACCGATGACAACTCTAAATACACGACTGTTGGCAATATCGCTATTACTGTTTCAAATTTCGGTGTCTTTGGGAATGGACTGAATGATTGGCCGACAACCGGTTTCCGACAGCCCTCCATGGAATATCCACGCGGTTCGGGTATAGAACACCTATTTATAGGCGGGCTCTGGGTAGGTGCGATGACTGCTGATGGTATTCGAGTTACCACGGGTGCTGTAGATGTCAGTTCTATAGCTCCAGGAAAACAGTATCAAGGATTTGAATTTACAACGGGAGTAAATTCGAAAGTTATCGAAAAGTCTACATTGCCGGATAGCAGATTTTATGATCCTAATGCCATTAGTCATCAAGACTTCATTGCTGATTTTACCGATACGAATACAACAAACCCGGCAAATAATCAGGTTATCTTCGATCATCACCCAATGCACATTAATGTGCACATGGAGACTTATGCCTTCAATTATTCTTTCGCTGACAATTTTGTTATTTTCAATTACTGGATAAAAAATGTGAGCGGAAATTCTTTCGATAGTGTTTATATCGGTCTGTACGGTGATCTCGTTGTGAGAAATTGGAATATTACTCCCTCAACAGTTGGAACGCCGTACTATAATAAAGGCGGGTTGGGGTATGTTGATACACTCAATGGACAGCATCTCAATCTCGCCTATGCCTACGATTTTAATGGTGATGGTGGCGCTGCTGATTCGTATGGAGGATTTAAATTTTTAGGTTCGACACCATATGAGAACACAACAAGTTATCAATCTTGGCTGTACAATAATAGCACTGATGCGACATTTTTTTCCCCAGGCACTGATGCTTTGAAATATAGTAAAATGACTGTTGGGTTATTACCTGCTCAACTAAATGCACTATTTACAATTGGAACTGGAAAACCAAGCAACAATATGACAATGTTGACTATAGGGCCATTTTCACATATTGCTGCTGGTGATTCCGTCAACGTGGTTTTTGCGGTGCTTGCAGCCAAGATGAAAACCTGGGGACCGCCTGATCCCGATGACCTGAAATACTATCCGCATAACCGCGACAATTTATATCAAACATGCACTTGGGCACAAAAAACGTATAATGGTGAAGATCGTAATGGCAATGGTATCCAGGATACTGATGAAGTATGGACAAATCACGACGCGGCTGGACATGCAGTGCCTAAACGATACTTCTTGCCCTCGCCGCCCAATGCCCCGCGCGTAAAAGTTATCTTGTCAAGTAAAACAGCTGATATTTATTGGGACAGAGGTGCCGAAGATTCGGTTGATCCAATTTCATTCCTGAAAGATTTTGAAGGATATAGAGTCTACGGTACAAATACAGGTGCCGATTTAGTCGGAACAAGTGAGCTCCTTTCAAAATTAATTCTCCTTGGCGACTTTGATCGTGCAGATGATCAAATAGGATACAATACTGGCTTCGGTCGTATCCGGCTTACTTCACCTGTCCAATTTTCACATGATACGACACATTATTATTATAAATTCACCGTACCAAATTTGCTCAATGGCTGGCAATATGGATTTGCCGTCACTGCCTACGACTCAGGCGATGCAGCGACAAACCTTATCAGTCTTGAAAGCAGCAAGTTGCAAACTCTTCAAAGAGTAGTTCCAGGAACTCCAGCCCAGCAAAATGGAAGTCATCCGGTTGGAGTGTATCCCAACCCGTATTATACCCGCGCTTATTGGGATGGAGCACAAGAGCGCGATCGTAAACTTTATTTCTTTAACTTACCCGCACATGCAGAAATTAGAATTTATACACTTGCCGGCGACGTGGTAGATGTTATGCAACATGATGCAGTAACTTACAATGCCAACGATATTCAATGGTTCCAATCAACATACTCAGATGGCACTCAACAACTTGCTGGCGGCGAGCATGCGTGGGACTTGATTACGAGGAAAGATCAGGCAGTTGCATCGGGATTATATTTATTTACAGTAAAGAATAAAGACACAGGTGATATTCAACGAGGTAAATTTTTAGTTATTAAATAATTCATTCATTCTTAATCCATTCACTCTATAAAATAATGGAGGTATTTATGAAAATGCGATTACTTGTTTTTATTTTAATCGCTGTATGTCTATGTGGATTTCTTTCAATTGCCAATGCGCAGAAGGTTATAACCATTCCACAACTTCAGGCTGCTTCGAGGGATTCGTTACTAAAACTGGATACACTTCAAAATTCTGCAAGCGCAATACGGCTCGATAAATCTGCCTATTGGTATGGCTCGGGGACAGCATACAATGACGATTCAAAAAATGATACGGTACAGGTTACAGGCGTTGTGATTGTTGCTCCGCGTGTCCTTACGTACACACTTGCCCGATTCAATATTTATATACAAGATAGTGCGGGGCATGTATTTGGAGGCCTCAACGTTCTCACCGACGATACTTCAGCAACTGCCCAGGGAACGGGAATAACGGCTCTTGATACAGGAGATGTAGTAACTATTACAGGAAAACTAAAGGAATACAGTGCAAATGGTCAAAATAACTCGCTGACGGAGATACTGTGCTACTCAAAGGGCTTTTATGAGAAAGTGACACCTGTAAACGTTTCTAGCTCATGGAATAACACAGGCGTACGTCCCGCCCCTATCCAATTCGTAGGCTGTGATAGTTTTGCTCGAGGGCTGTTTCCCAAACCATCCAGTGGTGAACAATATGAGGGAATGTATGTAAGCATATCCAATGTGACGGTGACCGCAGTTGATGCCGGCTATGGTAGTTTTACATTTATGGATTCAAAAGGAAATATGATGAAGATGTACGATGGTTCACAATGGTACACCTACCGTGGCCATGCGAATTCGAAATCGACATATACTACTCCTCCCGTTGGAACGGTTTTGAAATATATCCGTGGAGTGATTGTCTGTCAACCAAGGACTGGCACGTGTGGTGATTATTGCGTTATGCCATTGTATCCAGGACCAAATGAACTTAAAGGTTCAACATATCCCGGTGATATTGTTGTTGATAAGTACGGTCCGGCAATTACATCGCTTCGACGATTGCCGACTCCGCCAAAATCAACGGATGTTGTGAATATAACTTACAAATCTTACAATCCGGCCAATATCTATCAACAGGCGGATAGTACATTTTTTAAGTATAGGGTTGGAACACAAACCAATGTAAGGAGCAAATTACCGTGGCAGAGGGTGAGGGTTGATAGCACTGCCGGAGATACAGTATATCACGCAACTATACCTGCGCAAACAGAAGGTTCCCTGGTAAGTTATTATGTGGAATCATGGTTGTCGGGGGTTCAGAGCACATCGCCGGATTCGTCGATTCCATCTTATTATATCGTAAGAGATGCGGGTCCGACTCTCTATGATGTCTGTTATTCGCCATTTGCCAATGGTGCGTCGGGTTTTGCGTACGATACTGTTACAGTGAGCGGTGTTATTACTGCTGATACAACTGATATACAAGATATAACTACACGTGGTGGACGAGCGAATGCTCCATTATTATGGTTGCAGGCGGGAACGACTATGTATAATGGTATCCAAATTTGGAGTCCTCTGGGAAAAATTGTGGATACATTAAAACGTGGAGATAGCGTCTCTGTGCGTGGTTCGGTGTACGGAACTTCCAATAGGATGCAAATAGCAGTTACATCTATGCCATTCTTCAAACGTGGTGGCTCTGTTATTCCTGCGTTTAAAATCCAGCAAGTGGCGAGTTCACCGTACTTCGATTATGATGTATTAAATCCTATTGCGTCAACAATCACTGGAACCTCCACTGCCTACGCTTTTCAACAATATATGTCAATGCTTAACGAGGTTGATAATTGGTATGTCGTCCTTCGCAATGCTGATAATCAGTTAAACACAGGTATAAGTAACTATGGAGAGTTCTTTATATCAAATAGTACAACCCCTAATTCCATTGGATCGTATTACGGTGTTCGTGTGGACGATAATGGCGTGAACAATTTTTATTGTGATACCAATGGTATGTATATTTCAGGAGGGACATATAGTTATAACACGACCCATCTATTTACGGCCGGTATAAAAGGTAACAAGGCATATCTAATTCCATTGTATGCGAAGATTTCCTATATACGCGGCATATTAGATTATACAAACGGTAATTATAAATTAGAACCACGGAAGAATGATGACTTTGGTAGTATCATTACTGGGGTCTTTATGGAACCCAATAGTATCCCGAAAGGGTTTACCTTAGAGCAAAACTATCCAAACCCATTTAATCCTTCAACAACGATTCGCTATACATTACCTGTGAAGAGTAATGTTATGTTAAGGATATATAATATATTAGGACAACAAGTAGAATCCTTAGTTAACATGGAACAGGGAGTTGGTTCCTATGTTGTCCAATATAACGCATCCCGTCTTGCAACAGGTGTGTACTTCTATGAACTGCGAGCGGGTGATTATCGTGATGTTAAAAAGATGTTGTTGTTGAAGTAAATAATCACGCGGAGAGGAGCATTACGCTCCTCTCCGTCGCTATCATTTGAGGAATCTCGTGAGATTTCAAATAACATTTATTTGTTTCTTGCTGGTGATCATTGTTGGTTGTTCGAAACATTTTACCAATCAACCATTGCCCAATCAGCCGCCGGAGACTTTTTTGACGGTACTCACCGACAGTACGTTGCGGAGTACGACAAGTCAGCAGCATCTTCATTGGTGGGGCGTTGACCCGGATGGTTTTATTAAGGGGTACTACATTTCTTTTGATAGTCTTCACTGGACGTTCACAACTAGCAACGACAGTGTTATAGGATTAAAACTCAATGTAAACGATACAACGTACAAATTTTTTGTGGCCGCAGTTGATAATGAAGGATTAGTGGATCCGAAACCAGCATCAATACGTGATCCTATCCATAATTCACCACCAGTGGTATCGTTTGTATTGCAATCGGATGTCCCTGATACTACTTATCCTGTTGCAACATTCCAATGGATTGGTACGGACGTTGACGGAAACGAAACAATCGTCAATTACTATTATGCGATAGACGATACATCGCAACCCGCTCGTTGGAAAACCGTAGCGAGCACCAGCAATTATGTTACTGTGGATTCGTCTGATGGTCTCACAGAGGGAACGCATGTCTTTTATCTGAAGGCGCGGGATGTTGCGGGAGCATATAGCAAAATTATTCGTATGCCGATTGATACAACAAAAACATGGTACGTAAAGAAACCCAAAGGTGATTTCCTCATTATCGATGATTATGGACTTACAGATCCAGCAGATGTATTTTATTCTCAAATTCTTGATACCTTAATGAATGGGAGATTAAAAGCAAAAGATGTGTGGGATATAAAGACCGGATATTCCGGGAGCAGTAAGGGCACCTATGTCCCAGCGCTTATTAATCCTACATTTATAAAGACCTTGAGACTCTTCAAATATATCTTTTGGTACGCAGACAATGATCCACAATTAGGTATTGCACAGGTAGCTCTTCCGGATTTTGAAATGAATGGCGGTAAAGTTCTTTTTGCATCAGGCTTTCCTGATGGTTCTCTTGATCTCACTGGAATCGGGGATTTTGCTCCGGTCAATAATGTCGAATCGAACCGCTTCGCACTAAAGCTCTTCCCTGCGGATTCGATCATAGCGGTTGATCCGAGCTATCCTAACCTCTTCCGTGACTATGGTTCGATCCTTCCATTCCCTCGTGGATTGCTCCCTAAAGTAAACGCCCGGATCATCTATCAAATGGGACCATCTTCGCGTTGGACTCATGATTCAACTATGATTATTATGGGTGTGAAAGACGCTGATAAGGCAAGTTTTGTCTTGGTCTCCGCAATATTACACCGTTTTGGTGGTTTGCCACCAGGTGTACCAAACAATGTCCCTGCTATTCTCCGAAGAGTATTTCAAGGTGAATTTGGGGTTCAATGAGATTGAAGCAGCAAATTAAAATATCGCTCTTGCTTCTCTGTTGCGTGGGATTGTTCGCTGGTATTGCTACAGGTCAAGGGAAGGGCAGCATCAAAGGTACTGTAAGGGATGCAAAAACCGGTGAAGGATTACCAGTAGTAAATGTCAAAATAAAAGGTACATATTACGGAGCTGGAACTGATTTCGATGGCCATTATACTATCCCTAATATTAATCCCGGTAGTTATACGTTAGAATTCAGTCTTGTAGGCTACACATTAGTACAACGTACTGACGTAAGGGTAGAAGCAGATAAGATAACTATTATCGATCTGAATATGCAGGAAACCGTTCTCTCGCTCGGTCAAGAAGTTGTTGTCGTTGGCGAAAAACCGCTTGTAAATCTCGAAGAGACGTCGAGCAAGCATTCCATATCGTCTGATGACTTAAAAGCGACTGCCATAGTAGATGTGAGGGATGTTGTTTCGCAGCAGCTTGGTGTCGTGCAGACTGATAATGAAATACATATTCGAGGAGGCAGAGCTAGCGAAAATTCCTACTTGCTCGATGGAGTCTCGATTCAAGATCCGCTTGCAGGGACCGGGTTCGGTTTGCAAATAAGCACAGAGGCAATACAAGATATTCAGGTTATTACGGGCGGTTTTAATGCGGAATATGGACAAGCAACGTCCGGTGTTGTGAATGTATCTTTGAAAGAGGGTTCGCAAGATTACCACGGAAGTCTTTCTTATAAACGCGATCATCTTGGCAGAGCCAATGGTTCTTTGCATATCTTTAATCAAGATCTCAACGAGTTTACATTGAGCGGTCCGGAGCCATTGACCACTTTCTTAATACCGCTCTTTGGTGTTCATGATATTGGTGCTTTAACTTTCTTTACAGATTTTAGTGCTAACTTTTCCGATGGAACATTTGGAAAGCGCGCCAACCAAATAAATTCTTCTATTTTCTATGGGACCCGGTTTACCCCGCGGGAAGAAAATAATTACTTCGGCTTAGTAAAACTGACATGGAAAATATCACAAATGATGCGTATTTCGTATTCATACACTCGTTCTGTTTCGGTCACCCAAAATACGCAATCGCTGCAGACAAATCTGGAGTATGTCGAATCGAGCCCAGGGTTCCAATATGCGTTTGAAAATATTTTAGATAATGCTAATACATACACACACGATAATCAGATGCATATGATTAGCCTTACGCATACATTATCCAATTCCTTGTTCTATGAATTGAAGTATTCGCATTATTATACTCACCTTCGCGCTGATGCCAATGGATTGAATTACAATCAATATACAGAACCCTTAGACATCGTTACATTCCCCGTAGCGTACTTTCCAGTGAACTGGCCCGTACGAGATACGGTTAATGTTATCCCTGGTGACGGTTTGTATGACCTTGGAAATGGGTTCCAGTGGCATGATCATTATGTCATAGAAAATAGTTTAAAATTTGACCTCACGAAGAATTTCTCAGAAAAAAATACATTCAAGACAGGGTTTGACATTACATTTCAAGAGATGCAGAATATCGATATCTATGAACCCTGGGTTGGTACACTTGGACTCAATAATGATATTTACAGAGTCTTCCCTGCGTTTGGCGCTCTCTATGCACAGGACAATATTACGTATGGCGGTATGATTCTTAATGTGGGATTGCGTTTTGATTATTGGGCTCCCGGGCAATATGTGGATGATGCAGTAAAAGACACGAATGTAATCACTATCCCGAGTGAGATTCGAAATGACTACATGAATTCAACTTATTCATTCTTAGGACATCGCTGGAAAGGAAGAATTAGTCCGCGGATTGGCATTTCACATCCGATATCGGACAATCAAATGTTATGGTTCAATTATGGCCAGTTTTCAAAACGCCCCAAACCGCAATTTGTCTATGCAAAATTGAGTCCCTCAGCTGCGCAATCGAGTTTCCAAGAATTTGGTAATCCGGATCTTAATCCCGAAACAACGGTGTCTTACGAATTAGGCCTGCGGACGCAATTTTCGAATAACGACGTTCTGACGGTTGATGCCTATTACAAAGATATTTTTGATTATGTGACGACAAAATCTGCTAAGGTCACTTCGGCACGCTTATCAGGAAGTAGTTTTTACACTTATGTCAACCAAGATTATGCTACATCTCGTGGTATTGAGGCCGAATATATAAAACATATAGGAAAATGGTTCCAAGGCACACTTTCAGGGTCATATTCTATAACGACAGGGAAGAGTTCTACTCCAGATCAAGCAGTGCTGGTAGCGCGTGGAATAGACTATGAAACGATTAAAGAAAATTATATGTCATGGGATCGTCCATTCCAATTTAATATCATGACAATGTTCAACGTAATGAAAGATGAACCATTGTTTGGTTTCGGCCGTGGAATCCTGGATAATTATTCGTTCTATATACATGCATTCTATGAATCGGGAAAACGTTATACACCGGATATTTATTCCGGAGTTGCTGCCAATGGTCAACCGATATATTATCAGGATCTAAACAATCTGTTAGGTGCTGTCGGTGAAGATTGGTTTTGGATAGATGTAAATTTTGAAAAAACATTTAAGCTAATGGGAATGGATTTTGTTTTTTCTGTGCAAGTGAAAAACATTCTCGACACTAAAAATTCTGCCATCATTAATCCGGTAACTGGTAAGGCATATGAGTACGGTGACGATACTCCTTATGGCAAAAGCTGGAATAATCCATTATATCCACAAGTTCAGTCGCCTGTGACTGCATATCCTTATGATCCTTCCCGATATCTTGCCGGACGCAATGTGCTTTTTGGAATAAGTATGAAGTTCTAAGAATGAAGAAATCAATTTTCTTAATAGTTTGTGGGCTTTGTATTGTTTGCGCATCGACGATGAACGCGCAATTACTTCCTGTGTTAGGTGCACAACGTGCTGGGACGGCAACTGCTGAATTTCTAAAAATTGGCGTTGGTGCTCGAGCCACTGCGATGGGTGAATCGTTTGTTGCTATCGCGAACGATGCATCAGCCCTCTATTGGAATCCTGCCGGTATATCACAATTCCAAACGAACGAGGTCTATTTTGCTCATACAGAATGGTTTATGGATATAAAGCATGAATTTCTTGGAGCCGTGTATCATCTCTCTTCCGCGGATGCTATCGGGTTGTCGGTAATCTCCTTGCATATGGATGATATGCCGGTTACGACAGAATTTGCGCCGTTCGGTAATGGCAATTATTTCACATTTGGTGATGTTGCCTTCGGCTTGAGCTATAGTCGAAAGTTAACCTCTCAATTTAGCTTTGGTGGTACTATACGCTATATTGAAGAGACTATGGATATATTAAAAATGCGTAGTGTAATGGTAGATTTTGGGACATATTATTGGACTGGACTTGGCACATCAAGGTTCTCTGCGGTAGTGACGAATTTTGGAAATCGGATGTCGCCAAGTGGCTCTCTGACTCTCAATAGCGGTCAGATAATAAATCAATTTCAAGAATTTTCTCCACCAACAATATTTAAATTTGGATTTGCGTTTGAGCCGATTATGGATGATAAAAACATGCTCACGACATCGATTCAACTCAACCACCCAAATGATAATTCTGAAAATATTTGTATGGGTGCTGAGTATAGCTTGCTAAAAACATTTTTTCTACGTGCTGGTTACAAACTAAATGTTGAGGAACAATCCATTTCCTATGGTGCCGGTGTTGCTACATCAATAGATGGCATTAACATTAACTTCGATTACGGATACGCCGCATTTACAAATCTCGGCGGAGTACATCGCATTTCCATTATTGTGAAGATATGAAAATAATTTTTTCCATTAGTATTGTTATTGTTTTCTCTCTTATTGCATGTCAAGTAGACAAGTATCCTGTCGAAAATCTTCCTCAATCCCAAGGTCAAACGAGTGTGATTGCAGAGACGACGTATGTCCAACAGAAACCTGATTGGGATTGGCAGGGATTTAATATGCCGCAGGCTATCATTATAGGGTACGAACCTTTCATTTATGTGGCTGATACATACAACGATAGGATTGTGATGCTGGATATCGCAGGCCGCGTGATTGGCTATTCGCAATATATAAAACGGCCTATTTCACTTGCGCAAGATAGACGGCTCCAATTACTTGTCTGTGCCAGCTTCGACACTCTACTTGCGGGGCACATTGCACCAACAACATTTGGTGCACTCTATCGGTTGAATTTACCAGCAGTAAATCATACAATCTCTATGGCGACACCGGGACGAGTCTTCTTTGAACCGGCCGATTCTACAAGACGATATACAGCCGTTGCAACACTTTATAATGATATGTACTATGTTGCTCGTACCGGTCCTAAAAATGCTCTTACACTGATAGACCGTGATGATGCAATTCTCCTTTTCTCGAAAACAGACCATCTCATCACTCCGGTAACAACAGGTTTTTCTCCAGATGGGACTGGTTTACTCTCCATTCACTATGTAACATCACTTGCGACATTATCTTCGGGAAATGGCGTGGACTTTATCTTTGGACAAGTTGAAGTGCCGGGCGGAGTGATTCCTCTTCTGAAAGTTCAGTGGATTCAGCTGACTATTCAGGGCCAAACAGAGGGGTATGCTTCTAAATATCACAGCATTGATCCCACGATCGGCATAACACAGATCAATAAATTTATGCAGCCAAGAGGTGTGGCGGTTGATCCATCGGGCAATCTATTTGTAGTCGATTCCGGTACTGACAGCCTTTACAGATTTAACACACGTGGGATAGAACAATATTCCTTCGGCGGACACCACGATAAATATGGAAGAAACTTGGTCGAACCTTACGGTGTCGCTTTCTATAACTATACGATATTTATTGCAGATAGGGGGAGTAATCGAATTTGCAGGTTTAAACTCTCTACTGATATGGAATGAAAAAAAGATTTGTTTTATAGAAAAAGGCGTCAAACATTTAACGCCTTTCCTATGTACACGAGCTTCAAGAGGCAATTCAATAGAAATAGAAGGATTATGATTACAACATCAGCGCTATCGGTTTCTCCATCAGATTTTTAAGATCTTGCAAGAATCGTGCTGCGACAGCTCCATCAATGATGCGATGATCGGAGGAAAGCGTAACCTTCATTGTGTGCCCGATGACAATTTGCCCCTTTTTTACTACCGGCTTTTCTACAATTGAACCGACGGCAAGAATGGCTCCTTCCGGCGGATTGATGATCGCAACGAAATCTTCTACGCCAAACATTCCGAGGTTGCTTATTGTGAACGTAGCTCCCTGATATTCTTCCGGTTTGAGTTTGCGGCTGCGAGCGCGTTCTGCGAGGTCATGCAATTCTGAATTGATCTGAAGAATAGTTTTTTGTTCGCAATTTCTCATTACAGGAGTTACCAAACCATCGTCAAGTGCAACGGCTACGGCAATATGCGCTTCGCCAAATTGGCGTATTGTGTTTCCTAGATATGTCGCGTTAATAGTAGGATGTTGCATCAATGTACTGGAAACGGCTTTTACGAGAATATCAGTAAAGCTGATTTTGGTTTCGGTTGCAGAGTTGAATTGTTCGCGGAAAGATATTGTAGGTTCCATATCAATCTCTACCGTGACGTAAAAATGAGGCACCGTTTGTTTGCTTTCCTGCATTCGTTTTGCAATTGTTTTTCTTATGAGCGAAAGCTCTACATCACGATGACCGCCGGGAATGATCGATGCCAGCACTTTGGCAGATATTGGTTGTTCTCTGCCAACGAGAAGTTCAATATCTCGTTTGATAACACGGCCTTGCGGTCCGCTTCCGGTAATCGAGCGAAGTTCAATTTTATTTTCTAATGCAAGTCGTTTTGCGAGCGGAGAAGCTTTTACGGATCCGTCCGTTACATCGGCAGTTGTGCCTGGTTGGGAAGGCGACAGTGGTAACGATGTTGGCGATTCTTTTTTTGATGCTTCAATCGCTTCCGTTTTCTGTGGAAATAACGGAGCTTCAATCAATAATCCAGTAATATCTTCGTTTGCACCGGCTATGATGCCGATGGGAGCGCCAATGCCCGCTTTGCCTCCGTCAGGAACTAGTATCTTGCGCAATACACCTGAATCATAAGCTTCCAATTCCATATCCGCTTTATCAGATTCAATCTCGACGAGCGTTTCACCTTGCTTAACTTTTTCGCCTTCCTTCTTAAGCCATTTGAGAATGATTCCTTCATTCATCGTATCGCTTAATTTTGGCATCAAAATTTTAGTAGCCATAGTTCTCCTCGCTGGCGGTTAATCGAGATACATTACTTTGCGCACTGCGCGAATTACTTTTTGAATATTCGGCAATGAAGCTACTTCAAGATTATGTACATAGGGCAGAGGAACGTCTTCCTGCGTTACCCGTTCAATTGGAGCATCGAGAAAATCGAAACAATGGTTACTCACTTCGTGCGATATTTGTGCCCCGACTCCTGCAAACGGCCAACCTTCTTCCACAATTACTAAGCGGTTTGTCTTCTTCACAGAATTGAATATCAATTCCCAGTCCATCGGTTTTATTGTGCGGGGATCAATAAGTTCAACACTGATATTTTCTTCCGCAAGCCGGCTGACTGCTTTCGTTGTGATGTGCTGAAGGATTTTTGACCAGGAGACAATTGTCACGTCTTTCCCTTCTCGAACAATATCTCCAGTGCCAAATGGAATTGTGTATTCACCCTCCGGAATTTCACCTTTCTCGCCGTACATTACTTCGCTCTCGATGAAGATAACAGGATTGTTGTCGCGAATAGCAGTCTTTAATAATCCTTTTGCATCGCGCGGATTAGACGGCATAACAACCTTCAGTCCGGGAAAATGAGCATAGAGGGATTCCAACGCTTGTGAGTGAGTTGCCGCAAGATTATGTGCTGCGCCGCCGGGACCACGAAAAACAATCGGCACATTAAAATTCCCGCCGGACATGGAAAGCATTTTAGCGGCGTTATTGACGATTTGATCAAAGGCGACAAGGGAAAAATTCCATGACATAAATTCGACGATTGGGCGGAGACCGACCATTGCAGAACCGATGCCGATACCAGCAAATCCTGCTTCTGCAATAGGTGTGTCGATAATGCGCTTTGGCCCGTACTTAGCAAGCAATCCCTGGCTGACTTTATACGCACCGTTATATTGCGCAACTTCTTCGCCCATCAGAAACACGCGTTCGTCACGCGCCATTTCTTCGTCCATTGCTTGGTTTAATGCTTCACGATAACTTACGACAGGCATGCGTTCGTCTCCCAGTTCTAATCTGCATAGACATCAGTATAAAGCTCTTCGAGCGGCGGTTCAGAACTATTCTCCGTGAATGCAACACACTCATCAACAATACTCTTGATCCGTTCTTCTGCCGAATTGAAATAATCTTCTGAGGCAAGATTCGTGTCAGTTAAAATTCCCATAAACAATGTAATCGGATCCAATTTTTTTTGTTCTTCAACTTCTTCCTTCGTGCGATAATGACCATGGATCGGATCAGACATTGAATGACCGCGGTAACGAAATGTCTGCACTTCCAGCAAACTTGGCTCATAGGTTTTGCGGGCATGGTCAACGGCGGCTTTAACAGATTGGTAGACTTTCAGTACGTTGTGGCCTTCTTCGATTACTTCATTGCGCATGTTATATGCAGCGGCTTTCAGATGGAGCTCATCGACAGCGGAGGCACGATCAACGGCAGTTCCCATTCCGTACTTATTATTTTCAATGATATATATGACGGGAAGTTTCCATAGGGCTGCAAGGTTGAGAGCTTCGTGAAACTCGCCAATGTTCGTTGCACCATCACCCATAAAGCACAGGCAAACTCGTTTTTCATCTCGATACTTGCTTGCAAACGCAGCGCCTGCTGCTAATGGAATGTGGCCGCCAACGATGGCATGTCCGCCGAGAAAATTCTTTTCGCGGCTGAATAGATGCATCGAGCCGCCTTTTCCTTTCGTTGTGCCGGTACTCTTGCCAAGAAGTTCTGCAAGAATGCGCCGTGGGTCAAGTCCCTTGGAAATTGCTAATCCATGATCGCGATAAGCGGTAATGACGTAATCATCCGGATTAATCGCACCAATAGACCCTGTAGCAATTGCTTCCTGACCATTGTAAAGGTGGCAAAAACCGCCAATCTTTCCCATACCATACAATTGAGCACACTTTTCCTCAAAACGACGAATGAGAAGCATCTCATCGTACCACTTGAGGAGAATTTCCGGTGAGAGTCCGAGGAGATCAGTTTGCATGTTATTTTTCAACTTCGTATGATTCATTTTAGATTGAAGAATATTAATTGATTCTGGCATTCCTTTTTTTAACACAGAAATATAGCATAAAGTTGCAGAAAATGAAGAAAGAAGGGATGAAAAAAAGACATAGGAAGGTCAATGAAGAGAGAGGAAATAGTGATAGTTAATAAGTTGTGGGAACAATAAAAGATACTTCTTTGTTTAATATTTTAAGTTTGCAGCAGTGTTAAACCTATTACATACTCGGAATGTATTTTAAAAAGAGAAGATGTCGATTCTTTCATTAATAATCTAATATAGGAGGCAGTAATGGATAGAAAAGAATTCTTGACGACAGTAGGAATTGGCGCTGTGGCGGCGATATGCACTTCTTGTTTTGCCGGTTGTAATCCTCTTGATCCAATGACAAATTCACCGACGAATGTCGACTTTACTCTGAATCTGGCAGATCCTACAAATAGTGCATTGAACACAAATGGCGGGTTTATTTATAAAGATAATATTATCGTGGCACGCATTTCGAATGGATCATACATAGCGGTCAGTTCCATCTGTACACATCAGGGAAACACAATTGCATACGACGTCACAGCAAATAGATTCCATTGCCCGGCTCATGGTTCCAACTTTGCGACAGACGGTTCTGTCATTAATGGGCCCGCAAGCAGTTCGTTAACGACTTATAAAACATCTCTCAATGCAACATCGTTGAGAGTCTTTTCCTAGGTTCAACCGATGGATAGAATCATTCTCATTGGTGAATATAAATCAATAATCTGAGTTCATTATTTCATGGGGAAAAATATGAAACACATCGTCCTTTCTATCGTTGTTGTTGCACTCTTTATCCAAGTATTACAAGCTCAGGAGTATACATATCTGCCCAGCTTGAAAGATCAACTACTCTATGGTCCATTGGAACTGCAGATCGATTCTCTTCCGCAAGCACCGAAACGTAAACTCTTACCGGATAATATGAGCTTTATGGAAAAGGGATTATGGGGCGAGGATGGGATTTTCCGGAGCATTGGTTTGGCTGCACCTCTGACGCCTGAATCGCGAAAAAGTGAACTTGCACTTCGTCGTACAATGCTTACCGCTCATCAAATTGGCGGATTTGTTACATTATGGTCGATGATTACTGCGGTATATTTTGGTCAACTACTCATTAATAATGGAGATCGTGGATATCGCAAAAACCACCAGATATTTGTTACTACAACAATTATTTCATATTCCGCAACCGGATTGCTTGCCGTGCTTTCACCGCCTCCTATGATCCGTCGCAATGAAATGAGCACGACGACAATTCATAAAACTTTGGCGTGGGTACATTTTGCCGGAATGGTATTGACACCTATTATTGGCCTCTCCGTCAAAAGACATGGGACAATTTCCGATGTAGCCCATTTTCATCAAGCATCAGCGTACATTACAACTGCGGCACTTGCCACATCCCTTATCATTATTACTTTTTAGCAAGGAGCACATATGTCAAAACTTTCTAAATTAATCATATTGCTGTTTGGATTTTGCATGAGTGCACTTGCACAACCAAAGTGGGCAGAAGTCATCAAAGACGAATCTTCGGTAACATATCGCCTCACTCATCTTCTGCATACTGTCGAAGCTGTCAGTAAAGATGTAACATACCGGATTGAAATTGATGTATCGAAGAAAGAGATAAAATCCGTTTCAGCTCAGGTTGATGTCACCACATTCGATAGTGGTAATTCAAACCGGGACTCGCATGCAATGGAAGTTATTGATGCTATCACTTATCCCAATGCCTCGTTTTCTAGCACATCGATTATACAACGAGGTGACAGCGTTACAGTTGCTGGTAAGCTGACATTCCATGGAGTTACGAAAGATGTTGTCCTCTTGGGAGTAACAAAATGGTCGCAGAATAGACTCGACGTACAGGGAGGATTTGAAATAAGTCTCACTGCATTTCAAGTCCAACGGCCTTCGTTGCTGATGGTTCCGGTCAAAGACGAATTACAATTTACATTGAAGGCATCTTTCGTATTATAGCAATTATCTATATCGATTTCGCAAGCTGAATAATAAAAAGAACAAATGCTTATGTATCCAGCGGGCTGCGAACGATTACTTCAACGTTGCCTTTAAAAATTTCTGCATCTCTGCCCAAGATTTCTTATCTGCGCTTTCGTTATAAGCGATAGGCATATTGAACTTTTTGCCGAGTTCTGTTGCCGCTGGATTGGAGAACGCGTGCAACGCACCCCTATACGATTTAAATGTAAAATCCACTCCGGCTGATTTCATTTCATTCTTAAAGTTACTGATACTTTCACTCGACGTGAATTTGTCTGCTCCGCCATTGCACACGAGAATTTTAGCTTTCACTTTTCCTTTTTGTGCAGGTTCTACCGCCGCCAGATTGCCGTGAAAACTCACGACACTCTTTAAATCTATTCCGGCACGCGCCATATTCAACACAACGCCGCCGCCGTAGCAATAACCGATTGCTGCGATTTTGTTTGTATCGACGAGTTCGTTCTTCTTTAAAAGATCTATCGCTGCCAAGAATTTTTCCTTCAACGCGGAAAAATCTTTCATCGATTCGCTGGCATACTTTTGTGCGTCGGTCGGATTATCGGCAATCTTACCGTCACCGTACATATCGGCAGCAAATGCTACATAGCCCAATTTCGCAAGCATCTCTGCACGCTTTTTGGGATAATCTGTGACGCCCCACCATTCATGAACAACTATGACAACCGGTCGTTTGTCTTTGATTGAATTGTCGTATGCAAGGTAGCCTTTCAGGGCTACACCGCCGGCGGTATATTCTATTGTCCTACCAATGACTTCAGCCCGCGCTACAACGAAGCTTGCAAGAACAAGCGTGAGAAATGCGAGTTTCATATAGAGATTCCTTTGAGATGTGAAGAATCATAAAATGAGAGAATAAATATGCGTGTACTGTTTCTTCTATTACCATTACTCGATAAAACAGTCATAAGAAGATGAAAGTTCCACACCTATGCCAACCTTATGAAAGAGAGAGCGGGGACTTTACCGGTAGAATCTCAAAAAGAAAAACGATCGAGCGTGAAGCATTATTTGTTTCTTCTTTAGCTTTCTCCTTGAAGTTTGTATTTCTTAAGTCACTTTTGTAGATTAGAACCAGTTCTACTATGATATGCACACGGGGAATAGCATATGCAGATTTGCCAACGTAAGAGTTTTCCAAACACACAATGATATTAATGGACTGAAAGGTGGAGTCTGTGGTTTACGCTTATAAGCGCAAAATATAGATTAAGTCTATTTAATCACATGTTAGGGCGCAGCCTTACATAACAGATGCTGACAAATCAACAAAATAATACCGATCAAAAGTTACGAATCGCGGCATTTCATTTAACCGAGATCGCCAAATCTTATCAAGCTGCTATCGGCGATGACTTCAGTGTCGCTCATTATGAAGCCTTTCTCGCTCAGCTATTTGGCGCGTATGACTCATTTCTACAGGAAGTCAATCAATTCTTCGGATTTGAATTATCCCCTACGCAGGTTACATTGAACAATCTTTCAAGCAAGTCAACTCTAGTTCAGAAACCAATTTTTGATGAATTGACTTCATTGGTTAAAGATCCCAATAGTTGGTTCGGTCAAGCGAAACGGTTTCGCAATCATACAACCCATGTGAACAGAGTTGGAATCACGTATCACGTTGGCGGTCCTAACAGCGGTAAATCTATGTTTCGTGATCCAAGTACTACGCAAACTCTTGAGCAAGATATCTTGTCATTATTAAAAACATGGCTAAGCGAAATGGAACAACTTATTTCTAGATTAAGGTCTATTATGTAACAATCAGCTGCGCCCTAACCAGGCGTTCAAGCTGATCGGATGAGCCTGCCTGCCGGCAGGCAGGCGTGGGTACGTTAAGCATGGCGTACAGAGGTTTTGTGAAATTGGAAAGTAAATTACATGGAACTCGGTTCGGGCAGTTGTACATTGAAAGTTATCGTTGCTGCAACTTAACCGCCATCCGTTAGGGCGCACAGAATTTACTCTAGGATAAAATTATGACAAAACAAACCTTTACAATCATAATATTATGTGAAGCCTGGATTGCATGCAATTCTCCTAACTCTCCTGTTGAATCAAAGAATAATATTATACCACCTTCAGATTCTTCACCAACAGTGTCTATAATTCCAAACAAAACAAAATTAGCTCCAGGAGATACGCTGAAGATATCTCTTCAAGCTTCTGATTCAACTTTAGCAAACGGTTCGATAGACTTTAGTGACGGAACTATTATTCAATTCAACCATTTGAGTAAGATCTTTGACACAACTATTGTTCATATTTATTCCCAAGTTGGAATATATAATATATATGTAAAATTTAGTGATGGAAATATGACAACATCTTCTTCGTTAATAATCACGGTCACATTTGTTTGGACGACACAGTCGAGCGGAACGATAAATACCCTTTACAGTGTCTTTTTCACAAAAATGAATACAGGCGTGGTTGTAGGAGATAACGGAACCATTCTTCGAACGATTAATGAAGGTACTACGTGGGAAACCGTTAGTAGTGGAACAGCGGCTACTCTCAATAGAGTCTCATTCGTCAACGAATTAATTGGAACTGTCGTTGGGACTGGAGGTACTATTCTACGTACGATAGACGGAGGTAAAAGCTGGACACCACAGATAAGTGGAACAAACTCAAATCTACATAGCGTTTCTTTTATAGATGCTAATGACGGTGCAGTGGTAGGCGACAATGGTACCATTCTACTTACTAAAGATGGTGGAACAAATTGGATAAATCAAACACCCATTAAATGGGATACTATTATCCCCCCATCTCCCCCAATGTTATATGATGTTTGCTATCCTGAACCCAATCACATTATTGCATTATCTGGCGGTACTTGGAGTTTTTCCTTGCGCACTACAAACGGTGGCACAAACTGGGTATATGAACGAAATGTACCCAGTAATTATCCTAGGATAATATTTTGGAATAAAGATACAGGAATGATGTTTTGTCCAGATCATATGACGGGGCAGAATTGGACCATTGTATATAAAACAACTGATGGTGGAAATACTTGGTTCCAATATGGCGGTAGTACTGGAGGTATATATGCATATGATGTATCCTTCTCGAATCCAGATAATGGAATGATAGTAGGAAGTCCGAGTAGTGTTGGAGGTAGTACTATTGAGTGCACAACAGATGGAGGTCAAACTTGGACTGCGCAATCTAGTGGTACGACATCAATAGCTCTTTTTGGTGTCTTCTTTATAGCTGCTAATAATGGAACTATCGTCGGTAGTGGCGGTACAATTCTACACACAACACCTGGTGGGATGTAAAATAATATCGCCGCCTATCCAAGCGCTCAGGTTGACCGGATGAGCCCGCCACAAAGACGGCGGGCAAGCTCACTGCAAAATTCATGGCGAGCAGAGGTTGAGTGTTAAATTGAAAGTTGATATAATGAACTTGTGGCGCAGAGCGCCATGGCGCGGAACATATAAATGTGAGGCGCCATTTCGTTATCAACATGTTGCAAATTATCAGTGCGGCAGCTTAGCGCCAATCCTGCTTGCTGAAAGTCTTATGCTTATATAAAATAATCACTAAATCATTCCTCATCTATGAAGAAGTGTACAATTTATGGCCCGTAACACTGGAATTAAAATCAGCTCCTCATCACTGAGGAGACGCAAGTTTCTAAAGATGCTTGGACTCGCTGCTGTCGCAACAACGGGGATTCCAGGCATAATAGACCCACTTAATTTCGCCAGGGCTGCAATTGCACCCGGCGAAAAGGGCATCTATATTACCGACATGTACATAGGGCAACTGTCCGGATGCGGCGGTGTTATTGTTCGTCTCGACACAAACAAAGGGATTTCGGGATATGGCGAATGCCGTGAGAACGACAGTTATGTTGTAACCGACCTGAGCTACCTCAAGCCGGCCGTTATTGGAATGAACCCTACTCAGGTTGACAGAGTTTTCGATGCAATGAACAATGCAATCCTGACTTATTACGATCCGCGCAGCGCCTACTCCATGAGCCTGATTCCTCCACGTTCAGGAGCACTGTGCGGCATTGAGGTGGCCTGCTGGGACATTGTCGGCAAAGTGTATAACATGCCGATATGGAAACTCATCGGCCCTAAACTCAGAGATAAAGTACGATTATATTGCGACACTACTGAGAGGACCGCGGACACGTTGCCGCAATACGTCCAGTCCCGATTAGACATGGGGTTTAGATGGTTTAAAGCAGATATGACTCTTACTTCCCTGTGCACTATTAATACCGATTATACCTCACAATCCGAAAGCGGTTATCCTTACACGTGCTATACTATTAAAGATTCGGGGCTTCAAAAGTTTGCGAACTACGCCGGGCAATATCGAAGCTTAATCGGCAATGATTATCCTCTCTCATCCGATCACTATCAAGGGTGGGCCAGTAAAATTAACCTCGATGTTCCTTCGGCTGTTAAACTTGCCGATCTTATGTTGGAGTCGAACAATCAGGGTATGAACGGGGGATGGATGGAAGATATCATCCAATGGTGGTATCCCGATCAATTCGCGCAGGTAACTGCCGGTACAGATATGCCGATTCTTACCGGTGAGGACATTTATAGTTTTAGCGAGCTCAAGCCATGGATCGATGCGGGGACGTTGGATTATATTCACCCGGATCAAGCCTCTTTCGGAGGGATACACGAGACCAGCCGTGCCGCCTCGTATGCGCATTCGAAAGGCATTTTTACTGCGTTACACTGCGCCGGGGGGCCGTTCTCGTTCGCAGCCAACCTTCACATTGCCGCAGGCATCCCCGATTTTCTCGCCCTGGAATACCACCATGTAGACGATTCGTGCAACTCCTGGTTTGACAGCGTGGTTGACGGTTTTATAAGGCCTTTTATTCAAAGCGACGGACATTCATACGTACCAAATGGACCCGGACTGGGCATAACGCCGAACGCGACGGCGAATTCGCATGGTCTCTCATGGACACAGGTGACATAGGAATATTTATGAAACAAGTTTTGCGGTTCTCTACGGTCTGGATGGCCGTTGTATTGTCATTCGGAAATGCAGTGGTTGGTTTTACACCGGTTGCTACAGCCAATGTGCATGGCAATGACGGCGCTTCGGCCTGCACAACCACGCTCGACAGCGAATGGATACAGACAAATTGGCCGGCAAGCAACAGTTTTTTTAGTCTTTACACGAGCCAGGACAAGGTTTTTGCAAGGATCTGGGACAGTCTTAATGGCGGCCGTATGTTTCTTACCGTCGATGACGGCACAAACTGGACTCAGATCGGTTCTGCAGACAGCAGTATTGACATTCTATCCATTGTAATGTTGAACTCCAAAATTCTTGCCGGTACATGGAATGGTTTTTTTCAATCCACCGATGACGGCAGAACCTGGAATGCTGTCATACCCACTGGAATAGCTGCAGACACTACCATATGGTCCATTGTGATGATTAATTCCACTCTTTTTGCGGGCATAACAGGTGGTATCTATAAATCCTTAGACAATGGCAGTACCTGGACCGGAGTAAGTTCGGGAATACCAGTGGATGTCCGTATTACCTCTATTGTTGCAAGTGGGAACACCATTTTTGCAGGAAGTGCCAGCAACGGTGTTTTCAAAACAACAAACGGCGGAACAAGCTGGACTGCAATCAATTCCGGCCTTACTGATAAGCACATCTCCCAGCTCGCGGTTTTGGGTACTAGAATGTTCGCAGTGACCTTGACCGGTGTTTTTATATCCGACAATTACGGCACGAACTGGGCGGCAGACAATTCCGGCCTAGAGAACGTAAATTGCTTCGTCGTTGTGAATGATCAGCTTTTTGCCGGCACCGATGACAACGGAGTCCACCGCTCGACCGACGGCGGCGTAACCTGGGCTTCATTCAGCTCGGGGATACCTGCCAACACTCGTATTTGGTCCCTGGCCGTAAACAGCGACGGTATCTTTGCCGGGACAAGTTCCGGTGTCTGGGTTACGGCTTCTCCCACTGAAGTAAAGATAGAAAGAGTAATCTCAGATCCCTTTTCATTTTCCTTGAAACAGAACTTTCCAAATCCGTTTAATCCCAGTACAACTATTTCATTCACCCTCGCTAAAAGATCATTTGTGATTTTAAAAGTATATGACATTTTAGGAAGAGAGGTTGAGACATTAATAAATGGAGAAATGCAAGCTGGTAATCATAATCAACTATGGAATGCGGCCAATTTATCAAGCGGTATATACTTTTATCGTTTACAGGCTGGATTGTTTACAGAAACAAAGAAATTAGTTTTATTGAAATGAAAGAAAAACTTGAAAATTATTGATGCCGCAGCGCGTTGTTTGTGTCCCGCTAAAGCGGGATCCGCACTTCGACCACGATTTGATTGGGAAACATCAAATCTGTCGAAGCGGGACTTAGCGCCGATCCGTTAGGCGGCACTTGATTTTTACAATTAGTAAAATACAGAGGAGGTCTTGTGAAAAATATTTTATTTGTTGTTTTTAGTTTAGTGCTTATATCAACGGAATCTTTTTCTCAATGGGTTCAAACCAGCGCGCCAGCGGGCGGATATATTACATCTTTTGCATGCAGCGGCACAAATATTTTTGCTGGAACATACGGAGCCGGTGTTTTCCTTTCTTCGGATAACGGAACAGATTGGGTACCTGTAAATTCAGGAGTGCTTTATCCTTCTGTCCGCGCACTTGCAACTATTGGAACAAATCTTTTTGCTGGTACTTGGGGTGGTATGTATCTTTCAAAGGATAATGGAAAAAAATGGACGTCCATTAATGCAGGGTTAACGACAGGTGCGATCTGGGCTCTTATAGCAAGTGATACAAATCTTTTTGCTGGAACTTTTGATGAAGGAGTTTTCTTATCTACTAATAATGGCTCAAGTTGGGTTGCGGTCAATACAGGATTAACAAATTTACGTATTAGTTCTTTTGCTATAAAGGATACAAATCTTTTTGTGGGCACAGATGGAGGTGTCTTTCATTCTACAAATAATGGTACGAGTTGGACCGAAGTCAACACAGGGTTAACGCATACCGGCATTACTGCTCTTATTGCAAGTGGTTCGAATCTTTTTGCTGGTACCAATTATGGAGATATCTATATTTCTACAAATAATGGTGAAAATTGGAATGCCACCAATTTGATTAATCCATATTCTAATAATATTACTGCCTTTGCAGTTCGTTCAGATGGGATAGGTGATACACTGCTCTTTGCAGGTACAAATGGGTACGGTGTTTTTCTGTCTACAAATAACGGAACAAGTTGGACTGGAGTAAATACCGGATTAACAGCTATCTCTGTATTTGCCTTAATGGAGTATGGAACAAACCTCTTTGCAGGAACGGAAGTCGGTGTGTTTCTCACTAACAATGATGGTGCAAATTGGAATGAAAGTGACTCTGGTCTATCGGCAACGGAAATCCATGCATATAATACAAAAGGATCAAATATTTATGCTGCTACCTGGGCGAGTGGAGTATTTGTTTCCAAAAATGATAGCTTGAACTGGACGCGTTTAAATACTAGAATAAAAATATACAATATTACATCACTTGTAGTAAGTGTTTCAAATATCTTTGTTGGAACTGACGTTGATGGTTTCTTTATTTCCACAGACAATGGCACAACATGGTCAAAAAGCAATACAGGACTGACGAATACTAATATTCAAACTCTTGCTATCTCTGATTCAAATCTTTTTGCAGGAACTGATGGCGGTGGTATTTTTCTTTCCTCGGATAATGGCGCAAATTGGAATGCTGCCAATATCGGATTGACAAATATGACTGTATATAATCTAACAGTATACAATAATACCATTTATGCTGGGACTGCTGAGGGGGGTGTTTTTGTTTCGAGTAATAATGGTTCAAGTTGGTCATCCCTTGGTGTTGTGTCGCCGAAATGTCAAGTGCGCTCAATTATAATTTGTGACACAAATATTTTTGTTGGAACTTTGGGCAAAGGTGTTTTTCTTTCTACATACAACGATACAAGTTGGACTGCAGTTAGCACTGGTTTGACCGATATGAATATTTTTTGTCTTGCTGTAAGCGGTAAAAATATATTTGCTGGAACATGGCTCGGAGGTGTTTTTCTTTCTACTAACAATGGAACTAATTGGACTTCTGTAAATACTGGGTTGCCAAATACTCCAGTGTACGCTCTCAGAGTGATTAGTGAAAATCTATTTGCTGGAACTAGTAGTGGAACTAGTAGTGGATCTGTTTGGAAACGGCCTCTCTCTGAGATGATTACCGTTACCTCTGTTAGGAAAGTTCCTGCTCAATTACCAGAAAGATTTGCGCTATATCAGAACTATCCAAATCCGTTTAATCCAAGTACGTCAATTTCATTTAGTCTCCCATTAAAATCTTTTGTGTCGTTGAAGGTTTTTGATATTATGGGTAGAGAAGTTGCCACTCTTGTCAATGAAGAGTTATCTGCTGGGAATCATCTTCAGCAATGGAATGTAGCAAATATATCAAGCGGAGTATATTTCTATAGGATACAAACGGGTCTATTCACCGAAACAAAAAAATTATTATTGCTCAGATAATGCAATTGCGCCCTAACCAGGCGCTCAAGCTGACGGAATGAGCCTGCCTGCCGGCAGGCAGGCGTGGATACGTTAAGCATAGCTAATAGAGGTTTTGATGTTTAATAATTAATTTTTCAGCATGAACTTAGTTCGTTTTCAGCAACTTGAAAATTATCAGCGCGGCAGCACGTTGTTTGCGTCTCGCTAAAGTGGGATCCGCACTTCGACCACGATTTGATTGCGAAGCATCAAATCTGTCGAAGCGAGACTTAGCGCCGGTCCGTTAGGCACCATGCAGAATAGAACAAAAAAGGTAAATGAAATGCAAAAAATTTCCAATACAATCGATAATATACGCACAATTGCTATAGCACTAACTTTAAATGTTCTTCGCATAGTTAATACAATCTTCTTGATAGGAGTTTTGAAATGAACTACGTAGCAATAATATTGGCCTTGATAACATTTTTATCGACGCTCTTCGGCGGGTTCATCGTCTTGAAATTCAAAAAAAGTCTTTCAATTATATTCGCTTTTGCAGCAGGGAGCGTCTTAACCGTCGCGCTCATGGAGATACTGCCCGAAAGCTTGGATATTGCAAATAAATTCGGAATCCCGGTTAAGTATATAATGATGTCTGTTGTGTTGTCATTCCTGTTTTTTATAATTCTCGAGAAGCATTTCTCAGCTCATCCTATCAAAGGGATAATTTCTGAGGGGCATGTCATGGGACCCATTGGTGCAGGAAGTCTTATTCTGCTAAGCTTCCTGGATGGTCTCACCATGGGGATAGCGTTTCAAGTGCGCGTCTCTATTGGCATCGTGGTGGGCCTTTCAGTAATAATCCATGACTTGCCGGACGGCATTAATACAGTGGTTTTGATGCTCAAGAACGAACAGTCAAAGAAAAAGGCATTGATCTTTCTTTTTATGGATGGTCTCGCACCGCTGTTGGGTGTTTTGCTCACGTCAATCATATTAATTCCGAAGAGTGTTCTCGCAATATTGCTGGCGGTTTTTGCCGGTGAGTTCATTTTTGTGGGAGCGGCGAGTCTTCTCCCGGAGAGCCAGGAGCACAACGTCCCCCGAATCGCGGTAGCAACGACTTTGGGCTTCCTCTTTATATTCGTGATTACGATATTCCTGTAGAGTTGTGCGAATAAGTCTCTAAACAAAATGATTAATTTATACAACAAAATATCGGAAAATATTATTATGACCTTTTCAAATAATTTAAATCGAATACATCTTGAACAAGCCCTGACAGCGAAACAATTGCGAGTAATTGTCATCATCAGAATTGCCCTGATGTTTGGAATCTTGTTCTACTACTTCGTTGTTCTTCTGTTATATTCTCTGTTCAATCCCGGCGGCTTTAGTAAACAAGATACGTCGTTGATGGATGTGCTTTCCGTAGCACATGCTGTTTTCACGCTAGTAGCGATCACATTGGCGTTTTATCTCTCAAGCCTTCTGCTGCGTCCCGAACGTCTCACCGAGCAGTCTGACATTCAAACACCGGAAGAGGCTGCTCTTTATGCCGTTGGATTATATCGGGCAAGCTCACTGATACTCATGGCACCCATTGAAGGAGCATCCTTCTTCGGAGCTGTGATTTGTATGATTGGGGTTCAGAACGGGACAATAGAATTTTATCCGATGTATTGGCTGAATGCAGCATCTGCCGTTTTATTAATCTTGGTAGGAATAATGACATTCCCGACACGCGAGAGGGTTCTTAAAACGTTGGAGTCTGCATTCGTGCAACGGTGATTCTTGTAAGGCCGCAATCTATCCAAGTGCTTAAGTTAGAAAAGGAATTTGTTTATGAATGAAATCAAAAATATTGTCCAAAAAGATGCTTTTGCTAAATTTCTAGGCATTAAAATTCTGTCGATCGGAGAAGGGACAGCAACAGCGGAGATGACTATCACAAAGGATCATCTCAACGGGGCATGTACAGCCCATGGAGGCGCTATTTTTTCACTTGGTGACACAGTCTTCGGTGCAGCGTCGAATACTCGCGAAGGATTAGCCATGGCAATTAATGTCAGTATCTCTTTTTTCAAAGCAATCACCGAAGGAAAACTTACTGCAGTCGCAGAAGAAATATCTCTGCACAAGAAACTAGCAACATATATCGTCAGAATCTTCGATGATAAATCAAAAATCATTGCTTTATTCCAGGGGACTGTCTATAGAAAAGAATACAAAGAGGGATTTGATCGATGAAGAACCCCTATAGGGTACAAGTATAGTTTATTAAGTATAGCTGATAGAGACACCTTGCCTTTCAAGCGAGCGTTTATTAATTTTATTCACACAATTATTTATCATACCTGATGCCTCGATTTACGATAGACGAAATACGCAGTAAATTTGCTAACGGTAAAGATTTTAACGAGATTTTCGATGCCTTTGAAGATGCGCTGGTGCAAGGTATTCAAGATGTCGAACTCTACCGGCTCCTTTTCTGGAACTCTGCACTCTGTCCCGATGAGTTACGTCTTTTCGGCGATAAACTTGCGAAGGAATTCCCAAATCTTGCTTATGAAACATATATGTGGTTAGCAAGTGTTTTCGAGGCAACATATTCCTTGTCTGATAACTTTGAGTTAGCAATGCAGTACTATCGTAAGGCGGCGGTGGTGAAACCCGAAGAAGTTCAACCGTATCTTGATGCCGCCGATTGTCATGATCCGGAACTCAATATCCCGCCGCTTTATTGGCTCGTGGAGTTTTTAAAGTTAGGCATCAACCTTGTAAAAGATAAAAAAACGCTTCTGCACAGATTATCATATCTCTACCAAATGCATGGAGATCAGAAGCAGGCAGATTTTTACAGAAACCTTGCTGATGACCTCGGACACAGCCAAAACTAATATACCCATTCATCGCTCGCATACACTCCGCGGATTTATTCTCCTTATGATTGCTGTACTTTTCTGGGGAAGCTCGGCGCCAATAGGAAAATATCTCATAGTAACACGCTTTGATACACTTATCATGGCGCAGACACGTACGTCGCTTACCTTCATACTTTTACTTTTCTTTTTTCTATTAAGTAATCGAAGTGTATTCAAGATTAATCTTTCGGATTTATGGAAATTTGGAATATTAGGTGTGGTAGGCATTTCATTGACAAATTATACTTATTACTTCACTGCGAAGGAATCATCAGTAGCGACGGCAATCCTTGTCCAATATAGTGCGCCGGTTTGGGTTGTGCTTTATTCAGTGTTCGTTATTAAGGAAGATAAGCTTGATCGCGTTACATTCTTCTTGCTCGTCCTCGCACTGATCGGCTGTTACTTTGCAGTAACTTCCGGCTCGATGCAAAGTATAAACCTGAAAGGATGGGCGATTATCACCGGACCGGTGTCGGCATTCACGTTTGCATACCAGATTGTGGCGACGAAACAGTTGCTGAAGCGTTATTCCGTCTGGACGATGTTAGTGTATATGTTCGGTTTCTCCGCGATCTTTTGGTTGTGTATAAATCCCCCTTGGAATATTCTTGCGAAGAATTATACGTACGACGACTGGGGAATATTTTGGATGTTTGCAATTATATCGATTCTTATACCACAGACGGCATTTGCATCGGGATTAAAATTGCTGGACGCATCCACTGTTGGAATTGTCAGTATTTTAGAACCGGTAATCGCAATTGTGGCTGCATTTCTCATTCTTGGCGAATCGCTTAGTGTCGTACAAATGTTCGGCGGTGTGCTGGTAGTAGTGGCAGTAGGATTATTACAAGCCCATCCGAGGTTAATGAAAAAAATAAAGTGGAAATACGTATCTTCGATAAAAGTAGAATGAGAACAGAACGCCGATTAAATCGTTTAGAACAAGTGTTGCGGCATCGTCAGCCGGATATTACGGTTGTTATGGAAAATATTCATGATCCGCATAATGTCAGCGCTGTACTACGTTCATGTGATGCAGCCGGCGTGATGGAAGTACAATTAATCTATACGGATGTAGATTTTCCAAACATCGGCAAAAAAAGCTCGGCGAGCGCAAAAAAATGGGTTGAACTGCGGCAATTCGAAAATGTGAAAGATTGCTATAAAAAGTTGCACGAAGAAGGGTTTGCAATTTTCGCAACGCATCTGGAAGAAAAAGCAAAATCATTGTACGAAATTGATATGACAAAAAAGATAGCGATTGTTGTCGGGAATGAACACAAAGGAGTATCATCGGAAGCAGCACGGTTGGCGGATAGTATTCTCCAGGTTCCAATGTTCGGGATGATTCAAAGCCTCAATGTCTCTGTTGCAACGGCAGTCATTCTTTTTGAAGCCGTCCGCCAGAGAATCGCATCAGGACAGTATGACGAATCAAAATATTCTAAGACAGAATTAGCGAGACTTCTTAAGATTTGGGCGATGAGACAATGAACGATGCATTACTCATGGCTAACGAATGAATATTCGCTCAGATATTGCAGAATTTATTGTTAATCTTGAAGTATTCAGTAAAAGGAAGCTGACCTATCCGTTGGAAGTTGGTGAATTACTTCAGATTGCTGTTGAGACCGGGTTGACAGACGAGTTTGAAGAATTGATCTTTCAAGCGAAGTTTCTGACGCGGACGCAGGATGTGATGAGACAAATCAGTCATGACGCGGAGGGATTCGAAAAACTTTCAACGGAATTTAATTCCGGCATAAAAATTTCAATGGAGTTGATGAAGATGCTTGTCGGAAGAGCGGCTGTAGATGTTACACGAAGATATTCTGAAGGCTTCTTTGCAATAGAAACAGAAAGTATTTCTCGTTTGATGAAATTGTATTCTGATTTGAGCTGGGTAAAAAATTGGCAGATTGACGGAAAATCATTGCCGTATGAAACAAAATCACCAGTAATAACTAGTATTCAAGAAAATGTAAATTTTCAAACAATAGAAAAACAACAAAATAATAAATCCATAAAACATCTTTCCCGGATTCAAAAAAGTGCGATGCTTAGCGTGATTCTCTTAGTGTTATTTCTTCTTATCGATCCACCGGCAACAATCCTCGGATGGATAATCTCACTATGGATTGCGGCATTGCTTACGTATATTGTTGTCCAGATACTATTCTTAACTAGAAGACTAATCGAATAGATTTTAAATGAAAAACAAATTTCGCTCATTAATGTTTCTTTGCTTAATATTTACATTGCAATTATTTTCTGCCGCTCCAACAGTGAAGCCTGGAATTGATGTGCTGCGCGAACGCGATTTTGATATTCTTCAAGGAAAGCGTGTTGGTCTTATCACAAATGCTACAGGTGTTACTTCGGATTTACAGAGCACGATTGATGTGCTGTTCAACTCTCACGGAGTGAAACTTGTTGCGCTCTTCAGTCCAGAGCATGGTGTGCGTGGCGATGCTGATGCAGGAAAAGAAATCAACGGTTATAATGACTCAAGAACTGGATTGCCGGTGTACTCACTCTATGGTAGAACACGCAGACCGACAAAGGATATGCTCAGAGGAATAGATGTGCTTGTGTATGATATCCAGGATATTGGCGTGCGTTCGTACACATTCATCTCAACGATGGGATTGGCGATGGGAGCCGCAGCGGAAAATGGAATTAAGTTTGTTGTTCTGGATAGACCGAATCCATTGACTGGCGAACGAATAGAAGGAGCGATGTTAGAACCAAAATTTAAATCGTTTATCGGTGAGTATCCGATTCCTTATGTCTATGGAATGACCATCGGCGAACTAGCACAGATGATAAATGGAGAACAATGGCTCAACAACAGAGGCTCATCTAATACAGCAGATAAATGCGACCTAACAGTTGTAATGATGAAAGGATGGAAACGATCCATGTGGTGGGATGAAACAGGTTTAGCTTGGGTTCCGACATCTCCCCACATTCCACATTCCTTTACAACGATCTTTGCCGTACTCACTGGACTTCTAGGAGAACTTGGTACTGCCAATCAAGGTGTTGGGTATACGCTGCCATTTGAATTAGTTGGTGCTCCATGGATAGACGGCTACGCTCTTGCTCGCTATCTGAATAATCTCAATATGCCAGGTGTACACTTCCGTCCAATTTCGTATATCCCATTCTACAAAGATACGACAGGAATTCGGTATAAAGGCGTGCAGATACATATCATAGATCGGACGATACTGAATATAACTCAGGTGCAGATTGCCATTCTTGAAGCTCTGCTTTATCTTTTTCCGGATAATAATATTTTTGATCGTGCAAAGCCAGAGAAGATCAATGCATTCGATAAAGCTGTTGGAACGGATGATTTACGACGTGCACTTCAGAATAAAACTTCTGTTGAAGAAATACTTCATAGAATCGATCTATTGCGAGCGCAGTTTATGATAAAACGGGAGAAATATCTTTTATATAAATAGCAAAGTGAACTTTTTTTAGATAATAGATGCCGCTTGTCTGAATTGTAGGCAGCGAAAAAATTCCATTTCCATCCGTTGCATTTCATGCAAGGCTTTCCTATTTTATTGATGAATTCAATATGAACATCCAGATAAACATGAGTCCATGGAGCGAATCGAAACAGGTCATTCAGACCTGAAAGCCAAAGTTTGTTTTATCCCTACGCGTTCCACGGAATACGAGTCCCCTGCACCATCTCCAAAATTAAATTATCACAGACATCAGCGTAAAGCAAATGCTTTCATAGGTATTGTTGAAGGAAGGAGTGTGTGTTGTTTTTAACAATTGCAAAATTAATATTTTTATTTCCTATATCATTAGTGTTCTCATTATTAGCATTTGGTTCTATCCCATTTGATCGAAAAGGAGATTTTTTTCGCTGGTGTCCTTGGATGTGGTCAAAGTGCATTCTGTGGACTTTTGGTATTAAAGTAACTGTGAAAGGACTTGAAAATATTGATCTCAATCAGCCGTACATTTTCGTCTCGAACCATGCAAGCATGGCTGATATTCCAACAGTGATGGTTGCTTTGAACGGCAAAGTGAATATTGTGTTTAAAAAAGAATTGACTTGGGTGCCTATCTGGGGATGGGCGTTGCGCTACGGGCATTTTATTATGATTGATCGTTCGAATCCACGTGATGCAATGGATAGCATTGAACGGGCAGTGCAAACTATCCGCAGTGGTCAGTCGGTAATATTGTTTCCGGAAGGAACACGGACAAACGACGGCAAACTGCAGCCATTCAAACGCGGCGCATTCACACTGGCGGCAAAATCAGGGGTTCCAGTTGTGCCGATGATAATCAATAATACATTTGGGATTATGCCTAAAGGGTCTCTCAACGTCAAGCGGGCAGATATTTCAGTAGAATTAGAAAAACCAATTCCCACAGACGAACTTGAAAACAAAACCGATGAATTGGAATTGATGGACAAAGTACATAAAGCGATTGAAAAACATTATATTAACCAATCATGAGATGATTGTATGGCAATAACAATAAAAGATGTTGAACACATAGCTAAACTAGCGAAATTGGAATTTACAGACGCAGAAAAAGAAAAGTTCACACACCAGATGAATCAAATATTGGAATACATGGAACAATTAAATACACTGGATACGGGCAATGTTGAACCGCTCTCGCATGTTATCGAACTCAGCAATGTGTTCCGTGTAGATGAAGTGAAGCCTGGTGTATCAACTGAGGACGCATTGAAGAATGCACCGGCAAGGAACGAGCAGTTTTTCAAAGTGCCGAAAGTAATTGGCGAGAAATCATGATGCCCGCGAAATCGATTGTTATTGGAGTTATTCCATCGCGCTATGCATCGCAGCGCTTACCGGCAAAGCCGCTGGTCGATTTGTGCGGCAAACCAATGGTGCAAAGAGTATATGAGCAAGCAAAGAAATCCCGGCTGCTTGATCATGTTGTGATTGCAACAGATGATGTTCGCATCGAAGAAGTTGTGCGTCGGTTCGGCGGTGAAGTGATGCTTACATCGCAGGATATAGCGAGCGGAAGTGATCGCGTTGCCATGGTTGCGTCGCACATGGCAGGTGATATCTTCGTGAATATTCAAGGTGATGAACCATTAATTGCACCGGAGATGATCGATCAGGGAGTTCAACTTCTTCTTGACGACGCATCAACTCTTGTTGGCACATTAATAAAACAAATATCTTCGCAAGAAGAATTATTAAATCCAAATGTAGTAAAAGTAGTGCATAGTAATGATGGATATGCTATTTATTTTTCTCGTTCAATAATTCCTTATGTGCGCGGTGAAGCAGACGAGAGGCGATGGCTTGAACGGCATACGTTTTATAAACATATCGGTTTATATGCTTTTCGGCGTAAGTTTTTATTACAGTATGCGCAATTGCCGGTTTCAAATTTAGAGAAGGTGGAAAAATTAGAGCAGCTGCGTATTCTTGAGGCAGGGTATAAAATTAAAGCAGGAATAACGATATACGATAGTATTCCAATTGACACACAGGAAGATGTTACTCATGTGGTTGCGATATTACAGCAGACGGTGTCTGGTATATAAATGAGAGACCAATGGCAAGAAACAATGTGAAGTTTATTTTTGTGACAGGTGGTGTTGTTTCATCACTTGGAAAAGGAATCGCAGCCTCCTCATTAGGGATGTTGCTCAAAGCGCGCGGTTTGCGCGTGACAATTCAGAAGTTCGATCCGTACATCAATGTTGATCCGGGAACAATGAATCCGTTCCAGCATGGCGAAGTGTACGTTACAGAAGACGGCGCTGAAACGGATTTGGATCTTGGTCATTATGAACGGTTTCTCAATGAGAATATGACTCGTCAAAACAATACAACGACAGGTCAAGTATATTACGAAGTGATTTCACGGGAGCGACGCGGCGATTATCTTGGTGCAACCGTACAGGTGATTCCACATATCACGGATGAGATTAAAAAACGCCTTTGGAATCTTGCCAAGACCGGCAAATATGACGTCATTATTGTTGAGGTAGGTGGTACTGTTGGTGATATTGAAGGATTACCATTCCTGGAGGCCATTCGTCAGTTCAAGCATGACGTTGGGCGGCGTAACGCGATTAATATTCACTTAACATTGATTCCGTACATCAAAGCAGCAGGTGAAATAAAAACCAAGCCCACGCAACATAGCGTAAAGACACTTCTCGAAATAGGATTACAACCGGATATCCTTATTTGTCGCACGGAGAAACCGTTATCGAAAGAACTGAAGGAAAAGATCGCCCTGTTCTGCAATGTGGAAACTCGCTCTGTGATTGAAGGAAGAGATGTTCAATCTATTTATGAAGTTCCGCTTATATATGAGAAGGAAAATCTTCCAGGAATTGTTATTGAGAAATTAAATCTTAAATGCAGCAAACCTAATTTAAAACAGTGGCTTCGCTTCGTAAATAAAGTGAAAAAACCAAGCGGCAAGGTGCGTATCGCCATTTGCGGGAAATATATTGAATTAAAAGACGCCTATAAGAGTATTTCTGAAGCGTTTGTCCATGCAGGTGCAGAGAATGATGTAGAAGTACAACTGGATTGGATACGAGCCGAAGATGTGGAAGACTATGGTGCTGAAAAATATTTAAAAGGCGCTAAAGGATTACTGGTCCCCTGGGGATTTGGTAACCGCGGTATCGAAGGTAAAATTGATGCCATTAGATATGCTCGAGAGAATAAAATTCCATTCTTTGGAATATGTCTTGGTTTGCAGTGCGCTGTTATAGAATTTGCGCGGAACATGTGCGGGATGAAGGATGCAAACAGCACTGAATTCAGAAAAACGAAACATAATGTAATCGATATGATGCTGGAACAGAAGTCCGTGAGGAACTTAGGCGGCACGATGCGCCTTGGTGCATATCCATGCACAATTCAGAAAGGATCAAACGCATATGCTGCTTACCGAAAAGAATTAGTAACGGAAAGACATCGCCATCGTTTCGAAGTAAACAATAAATTTAGAAAAAAGCTTGCAGATAATGGTATGATATTTAGCGGCATGTACATTAATAATGATTTAGTCGAAATTATTGAATTGCCGGATCATCCATGGTTTGTTGCAGTCCAATTTCATCCAGAATTAAAATCCCGTCCGATCGCTCCCCATCCACTATTCATCGGTTTCGTTAAAGCAGTGAAAGAGAATAGTAAGAGTCAGCAGCCATAGATTAAACAGAAGAAGCAAGCATCAATGTTGGTCAGTGTTATGAATGGATAGGAGTAAAAATGTTTGCGAAGAAGACGCCTGATAAAATATTGTACGTATATATCTTCGGGGAAGTTCTTAGACAGGTTAAAAAAACTCACGCTCCTGAAGCAAGGGGGATGCCTCAAGAGCGCGATTAGAGTCTCAATAGACCACGTATCCACTAGACGTGATCGCGCAGAGACGTACGCTGAATTTACCTATAAATTATCATCTTACAATATACAAACTTATCAAAGTTGAACATTTATTTTTCTCATCATCATTTCAATTGTCTTTCATTCAACTTCCAATATAAATGTTCACGAAATATGCCAGTTGAAGAAAGGTAATTCATTAAAATGAAAAAACGAGGAGATGCTTGATAAATAAGTAGAAAACGAGATAAGGTTAAAATTCTTTATACGGATATTTTGGCTTTTAATGTGTAAGTTCTACAAATATTCTGTATTCCTGAAATTCAGATATTACAAGATGATAATGTATCTACAAAAAGGTGAGGAGCTTAATGAAGCAAGAACTCGCCGCTTGGGCTAATTTAAAAAAATGTTTCAAATTTATTCTAATTTTAAACTCGCTGTTTCATAGTTCATAATCTACAAATTCGCATGAGTATTTGAATCTCTATCGGTTCTTGATTGGACAATGCGTACTGAATTTGAATTTCATTAGCTCTTTGGCTATCTTCTTTCAGCATTTTAAGTAAATGCAATATGTTAATACATAACTAAATAAAACTACACCGTGACTCTGAATTCACAGCCTTCTCTTCAATATATTAAAGGTGTTGGACCTAAACGCGCAGAGGCGCTGGCGAATCTCGGCATCCATAACATCAAAGATCTCTTCTCGTATTTTCCACGTGGTTATTTGGACCGCAGTCAAATTGTGCGTATTGCTGATTTGAAGAATTATCTCGAGAGCGGTGAACCAGTTACCATCTTCGCAGAAGTGTATCGACAAGAAGCAAGACGCACACGACGCAGCAACAAATTGATATTTATGCTTACAGTGAAAGATGAAAGCGGATTTCTTACATGCGTGTGGTTTGAAGGATTCTATTGGTTGAAAGATGCGTTTGAGGTTGGCGAGTTACTTGCACTTTCATCTATTCCAACGCTTGATAAGCTTAATCGTCCGCAATTTGTCCATCCGCAATTTGATAGATTGAAAAGTGTTGAAGAGGATGAGCCGGATTGGGGCAAATTATTCAATACGGGCGGTATCATTCCAAAGTATCGCTCCAGTGCTGAACTCGAAAAAGTCGGACTCGACAGCCGCGGTTTTCGACGTATCATTCGTAATGCAGTAGATCACCATTTCTCTGCAATTGAGGAAACAATCTCACACGAAATATTACAGCGTCATTCTCTTTGCGACGAACCGTCAGCAATACATTCCATCCACTTTCCAGCCAGCTTTCAGGAATTAGAGGCAGCACAGCGACGGCTCAAGTTCGAGGAGTTATTTTTTCTTCAGTTAATGTTAGCGTTACGAAAACGTGGGGCACAGCAGCAATTACGTGGATTAACATACAACACAGAAAGCAAGCTTGTTCACCAGCTTGTTAGTACACTTGAGTTTGAATTAACACCTGCGCAAAAACGTGTTATGCAAGAAATTATTAAAGATTTATTATCTCCATATCCAATGAACCGGCTTATGCAGGGCGATGTTGGAAGTGGAAAAACAATAGTTGCGCTTTGTACAGCACTTATTGCCGTCGAAAATGGTTTACAGGTTGCATTTATGGCGCCAACAGAAATTCTTGCTGGACAGCATTATCAAACCCTTAAATATTTTTTAAAAAATCTACCGGTGAACGTACGCATGCTCATCGGAGGTCAGCGAAAAGTATTACGAGAAGATGTTATGGAAGACATCCGAAGTGGAAGTGCAAATATCGTGATTGGTACGCATGCATTAGTTGAGGAAAAAGTCGAATTTGCCAAGCTTGGTTTTGTTATTGTAGATGAACAACATCGATTTGGGGTAATGCAGCGTGCAGCATTACGCGGAAAAGGTATCAATCCTGATGTGCTCGTAATGACGGCAACACCAATTCCGCGCACGCTTGCAATGACTTTGTATGGCGATCTTGAAATATCAATCATTGACGAACTGCCCGCAAACCGTAAATCTATTCGTACGGCACTTCGGACTGAATCTCAAAAGCATAAAGTTTATCAATTTGTCAAGGATGAGATTGACCGAGGCAGGCAGGCATATATTGTTTTTCCCCTCATCGAGGAATCAGAAAAGATTGATCTTAAAGCCGCAACGAAAGAGTATGAACATCTACAAAATAATATTTTTCAGAATTATCGGCTCGGTCTTTTGCATGGCAGATTGAAGCCGGAAAAGAAAGATGAAGTGATGCAGAAGTTCAAAGCAGGCGAAATTCAGATTCTTGTTTCAACAACGATTATCGAAGTTGGTATCGATATTCCAAATGCGATTATTATGATTATTGAAAATGCGGAACGGTTTGGACTATCGCAGTTGCATCAACTGCGCGGCCGCGTGGGACGCGGAGCCGATCAATCCTATTGCATTCTAATTGCAAATTACAGTTGGTACGATGCACATAGCAAGGGAATAGAAGCAACGGAATTGCGTGACGAAAAGGAACATGCGCGTACCCGTTTAGAAACAATGGTGCAGACGACAGATGGATTTAAAATAGCGGAAGTGGATTTGAAATTACGAGGACCAGGGGAATTTTTTGGAACACAGCAAAGTGGAGTTCCGGCGCTTCGCATTGCAAATCTTATTGATGATGCAGATTTGCTTGCGTTGGCACGCACAGAAGCATTCGATCTCATCAAGAATGATCCGCATCTACGTCAAAAGTCGAATGAATGTATTCGAAAACATTATGAAGAAGAGTTTAGAGAAATTCTTGAGTTGGGAAATATTGGGTAAACAGAAAAACAAAAGCAATAAACTGCCCACAATATATTTTCCTTCACCCGATCTTCTATCTGTATTTCTCAAATCATAAATCAAAAATTATTTCTTCTTGTCATACTTATGTGTTGCGAAAAATTCATCGGTAAACGAGCGAAAAAACTTGACAACAAGATATAAAGGATTATATTAGTATCAACATTTGTTGTTCATTGAAACAGCAAAGTTGATTAGTTCAACAAGAGAAAGGTTGATCTTACCGCTTGCTACAGCGACTGAACGTAGCTCTCGTCTATAACATGAAGAAAGAATGTGTAGATGAAGTTTCGAGTGACGATGGTGATCCGGATAAATACACCAGAAGAAATGATGCCGTCGCAGTAAAAACAAAACTTCATCAGACGAAAGCTGACACATACGCAGAATGGGATACGGAAGAAACTATTCTCGCTGTGAAGACAGCGCTCGAATTGCATCATGATGTTACTCTCATCGAAGCAAACGAACAATCCTATCTGACACTCCTTCAAACGAAACCTGATATAGTTTTCAATATTGCTGAGGGTCTGCGAGGACCATCGCGCGAAGCACAAATTCCAGCAATTCTCGAGATGCTTGGTATACCCTACACTGGTTCTGATTCACTTACGCTTGGAATTTGTCTTGATAAGTCGCGGACAAAAGAAATCCTCTCATATTACAAAATTTTGACTCCACCGTTTACTGTTATCAATTCTCTTCATCAATTATCGAAAATAAATATATCTCTGCCTTGCATTGTGAAACCATTGCATGAAGGATCGAGCAAAGGGATTTACAACGCATCCGTTGTTCACACAGATGAAGAACTTCGTCTTCAGGTCAAGAGAGTAATGGAAGAGTATAATGAACCTGCATTAATAGAAAAATTCTTAACAGGACGCGAGTTCACTGTGGCAGTTCTTGGCAACGACTCCGACATTCGAATATTGCCAATTGTAGAAATTTGCTTCGATTCATTGCCTGATGGTGTCAATCCTATTTATTCATATGAGGCGAAATGGATCTGGGATACGATAGAGAATCCCATCGATGTGCATGAATGTCCGGCTAAAATTTCCTCAGAACTTCAGAAAGAAATTGAAGCTGTTTGCCGTTATACTTACCGTATATTGCGTTGTAGAGACTGGTGCCGAATTGACATAAGGTTAGATGAACAAGGACGTCCAAATGTGCTGGAATTGAATCCTTTGCCCGGAATATTGCCAAATCCTGAAGAACATTCTTGTTTTCCACAAGCCGCCAGAGCGGCAGACATGGATTACAATACATTGATTAACGCCGTGTTAAATGCAGGAATCAAGCGATACAACTTATGCTAATCGAAAAATGACGCTCAAAATGGAACATATTGCAGTAGTTTTTAATGAACCGACGATTACCACGGAAAAAGGGCGAATGTTCATATCAGCAGAAGGGCAAGTTGGAGCTCTTGCGTCTCATTCGGAAATAGTCTCTAATATGTCGAATCATTTAGTTGACATGTCGGAGGTTGGAGTAATCGAAGAGCGTGAGCAAGTTGAAAAAGCACTTCAGCACAGAGGGTATCGCACTTCACTTTTTAATATTGATGGTGACATCAAGCGTCTTATCAATTTCATTGAGGTACAAAAACCGGATCTTATATTCAATTTGTGCGAATCGCTGATGGGAGAATCACTTCACGAGATGCACATTGCCGGTATTTATGAATTGATGAATATTCCCTACACTGGTGCCGCGACGCTTGCTTTAGGAACATGTTTGAACAAAGTCCGCACTAAAGAAATTCTTCGGGCACATGGAATACCGACCGCGCAGCATATCATTTCCGCGAATGTTGAAGCTTGCCATATCGATGATGCGCATTTGCACTTTCCATTTATTGTTAAGCCAATACATGAAGACGCAAGTATTGGTATAGAGAATTCATCTGTGGTGTATGATATCCAATCGCTTCAAAAGCAGATTGCCTACATTTTAAAGACCTTTGACGAGCCGGCTTTAGTGGAAGAATATATTGAAGGAAGAGAATTGAATGTTGCCATAATCGGCAATGGGCAACCAACATTGTTGCCGATTTCTGAAATTGATTTTTCAAAATTACCGGCTGGCTATCCAAAAATTGTAACGTATAATGCAAAATGGGTCGAGGGGACACCGGAATATGATGGTACTGTCGGAACTTGCCCGGCACAGCTTGAGCCCTTTGTTGAACAACGTGTGCGGGAAATTGCATTGCATGCATATCAATTAATGGATATTCGAGACTATGCGCGAGTAGACATCCGTCTTGATGCTTCGAATACGCCGTATGTTTTGGAAGTAAATCCGAATCCGGATATTTCATGTGATGCTGGTTTTGCTCGTTCAGCCCGCACTGCCGGAATGACATTTGACGATATGATCGTGAAAATAGTAGAGACCGCGCTTAAGCGGCCGCATCGGTAACGATATGCCGATCCGGAAATTTGAAAAAGAAGATATTAAACCACTTGCAGAAATTGTGCGGGCGACGGGTGTGTTTCGTGAAGAAGAAGTTAGTGTCGCAGTGGAATTGATGGACATTGCTGCAAACGATAAAGAACAGAAAGATTATTTTCTTTTTTCATATATAGATGAAACCGGTACCGTACAAGGATATTATTGTGCGGGACCTACACCAATGACGCAAAAAACATTTGACTTATATTGGATTGTCGTGCATCCACGTGTACATAAAAAACGAATTGGTCATGAATTACTTGAGCATTGTGAAGAGCAAGTGAAAACGATGGGTGGGAATTTGCTGGTGGTGGAAACATCATCACAACCGAAGTATGAGCAAACGCGAAGGTTCTATCTTCGGCATCATTATGCAGAAGCAGCCCGTATCAAAGATTATTATGCACAGGATGACGACCTCGTCATCTATTCTAAATACTTTTAAGGAGCAATAGCATTATTTATGGAACTCTGGCAAGAAATGCTTAGACAGAGCGTCGACAGTGCAAAAGATTTAGTTGAACGCTTTGGATTTGATAAAGAGACAGCAGAGAAACTTGATAAATTTTTTCATATTAGAATTAATCCGTACTACTTGAGTTTGATTCGTTATCCGAACGATCCTATCTGGCGGCAATGTATTCCTGATGCAATCGAACTTCAGGATGAGAAAGCACCAGAAGATCCACTCAATGAAGATGCCGACAGTCCGGTTCCGAGCATCACACATCGATATCCGGATAGAGCGTTATTCCTCATCACAAGTCAGTGTTCTATGTATTGTCGGTTTTGCACACGTAAAAGAAAAGTGAGCGATTCGACGAAGATCAATGCAAAATATATTAAATGGGGATTGGATTATATTCGCGCTCATCCGGAAATACGAGATGTGATTATCTCTGGCGGCGATCCATTGATGGTGACAGACTACGCGTTGGAGCGTGTCCTGTCAGGTTTACGGGAAATTCCTCACGTCGAGATTATTCGCATTGGCACAAAAATGCCTTGTGTTTTGCCGCAACGCATCACTGTAAAGCTATGCAAAATGTTGAAGAAGTATCATCCTCTTTATATTAATACACATTTTAATCATCCATGGGAATGTACACCGGAAGCTGAACGCGCCTGCAATATGCTGGCTGATGTCGGAATCCCTGTTGGCAATCAATCCGTGCTGATGAAAGGTGTGAATGATGATCCAGATGTAATGTTGGAACTGCATCGGAAGCTGCTCAAAATGCGCGTACGCCCGTACTATATTTATCAAGCCGATTTGACAAAGGGCACGAATCACTTCAGAACCCCTGTTCGTGTTGGTTTGGAAATTATGGATAAACTGCGTGGACACACCTCGGGCCTTGCGATTCCTTATTATGTTATTGATGCACCGGGCGGCGGCGGCAAAATACCATTACTTCCGCAATATGTACTTGGAAGGAATGGAAAAGATATTATTCTCCGCAATTACAAATATGAAATCTATACTTATCCAGATGTGGAAGAAGCCCCGGTTGAACAACATCCAGTGGAGCATAAGTACCTGCGGAAACGTCAGAACGGAAGACGAAAACCTATGACCGTTGCAGATACACCTAAAGGGATGGAGGAAAAGGTCCCTATGGAACAAGTTGGAAAGTAACTGATTGAGTTATACATTTAACCCGTCCCGACGAGTTGGGACGGGATTTTTTATTCTATATCAATCCTGCCCACAACAATAATAAATGCACTCAATGAGGAAGTTGCGATTATGAACGCATTAAAAGATTACTCCGAATTGATCCATGAAATCCAAAAAGCATTGCAGACAGAACACATAGATGGTTGGCTTCTTTACAACTTTCGTGATTCGAACATATTTGCAACTCGCCTTCTTGCACTTCCGAAGCATATTATGTTCACACGAAGATATTTCTACTATATTCCCGCTGAAGGTGAACCAAGAAAATTAGTTCACCGAATAGAAGAATGGAACTTAGATGCGCTCCCCGGTGATAAGAGCATCTATCTAAGTTGGCATTCGCTGGAAGAAGAGTTGAAAGAACTTCTTTCTAGTGCGAAAAAAGTTGCGATGGAATATTCGCCCCGATGCGCAATTCCGTATGTTTCAACCGTTGATGCTGGTACTGTTGAACTTGTTCGAGGTACGGGAGTTGAAATTGTATCATCAGCGAATCTCATCCAGTACTTTGAAGCCCGATGGGATGATGAGCAATTAAGAGACAACATTGCGAGTGCAGCACATTTGCGTCAGATCGTTGATGAAACGTTTGGATTTATTCGTAAGAATATAAATTCGAATAGTGCGATTACAGAATACGATGTTCAACAGTTTATGTTGTCGGAGTTTATTAAACGCGGGTTGGTAACATCGAGCGATCCGAATTGTTCTGTAAATGCAAACAGCGCGAATCCCCATTATGAACCGACGAAGGAAATTCATACTCCGTTACATAAAGGTGATTACGTGCTGCTGGATCTTTGGGCAAAGAAAGATAAGCCGCGATCGGTCTACGCTGACATCACTTGGATGGGATTTCTTGGAGATACAGTGCCGGATGAATTTGAAAAAATATTCCAGATCGTTAAAGGCGGCCGCGATGCAGCATTGGACTTCGTTCGTTCATCAATAAAAGCAGGAAAGATTATTCACGGGTATGAAGTAGACGATGCCGCGCGTAATTATATTACCCAGCATGGATATGGCGAATATTTTGTACATCGCACCGGACATTCAATAGGAGAGGAAGTGCATGGCAACGGGGCTAATATGGACAATCTTGAAACGCGCGATGAACGAATGATCATACCGCAAACTTCATTTTCCATTGAGCCGGGAATTTATTTGCGCGACAAGTATGGTATCCGCAGTGAGATAGATGTCTATATCTCGAAAGACAGGGAAGTGATAGTTACCGGCTTGCCGATGCAGGAGAAGGTAGTTCCGATATTACAATAACGAAATCGGTGATTACTCTCTGAATGTTCCCTGCACTTTTCATAAAATAGTAATTTGATATATATTCACGTTCTATAAAACAATCACTTTATGAAACATTATTTTATGATGCGTCTGCTTTCCACAGTAATAATTCTTGTTTCCTTCAATATATCGATATATGGTCAATCATCATCCAAAACTATAAAACTCTGGAATGGTAAGGATTTTACTGGTTGGGAACTTATTACCAGTTCTGCCGCGGACATCGAATCCGTTTGTACAATTAACCCCGATAGCGTGCTTGCTGTGGCCGGCAAGCCCATTGGTTATCTGGCAACTATTGGTTCATATGAAAACTACAGGCTTCACATAGAGTATAGATGGCCGATTAACGCTGTTAAAAATAGCAACAGCGGTGTGCTTATCCATATTGCATCTGGACCGATTGATCGAAATACATGGCCAATGTGTTTTCAGATTCAGACGAAGATCGCGCATGTCGGCGACTTGCTACCAATGGCTGGCGCGAAATTCGCCGAGCCGCTCTCAACTGCCCCTGAAGCCAAGACACCTCAGCTTGAACGCCAGAAACCCGACAGTGAAAAACCTTTTGGCGAATGGAACACCGTCGATATAATTTGCTGTGATAGCACTATTGAGTGTACGATCAATGGCATTGTTCAAAATCGTGTAACCAAATGCGAACCACATGCCGGCAAGATTGGCATTCAACTCGAAGGAGTTCCATTTGAGTTACGCAATATTTGGATGAATATATTGGATTAAGTCGCATACAATGCATAATTTGTCTTCAAATATTAGATCCATTGGGTTCTATCTTACGCCAAATTTCAAATAAGCAAGCTTTACTCCCCACTTAAAAGGATGCAACTTTTCAAGGTTTAATCCTTTGCAATTCATTACTTCTATTTATAAATTGTTCTCGTCAATCGGAGAGGAAGCTATGTCTGTAAATTTGACCTGGCAATTATTATACCAGTCTAACACAACTTATCTTTTTACATCTAATTCGTCCTCGGGCAAGATAGAAAGCTATAAAATACAGGGGAAACAGTGACTACAGAGAATCCAATTCGAATTCTCTTAGTTGAAGATGAGAAACGATTGGCGCGTCTGATCGAACGCCAGCTAATTCGTGCGGACTATAGCGTTAGTCTTGCATTCACAGCGGAAGAAGCACTCATCAAAGCAATATCGGAGGAGATCAATCTCATTCTCCTCGACATAAATTTACCGGATAAATCCGGTTTTGAAGTTCTTCAAGAACTCCGTAACAAATCGTATTCTACTCCCGTTCTTATTCTCACAGCACGCCGTCAGGTCGAAGACCGAATTCAGGGTTTGGAAAATGGCGCAGATGATTATCTGGTAAAGCCGTTTGATTCAGGTGAACTCCTTGCACGTATTCACGCTATCCTCCGCCGGTCAGGGGTTGAGCGCACTTCAATTTTAAGCGCTGCCGACTTGGTCTTTGATGTTGTGAAAAAAACTGTAAGACGCAATGATAAAGAACTCAACTTGTCGCAACGCGAACAGGCATTATTGGAATTCTTCCTAAAGAACAAGAACCAGATTATCACTCGCAAACGTATCGCGCAAGAAGTATGGGGTTATAAATTTGAAACCGGTACGAATATAGTCGATGTGTACGTGAGCTATTTGCGTCGTGCTATTGACGACGGCTTTGAGCGTAAGCTTATCCAAACGGTTTATGGTCAAGGATTTATTCTAAAAGATTCCTGATGCAAAACATTAAATTAACTTAAAGAAGATAACATTAACGCACTTCAATCCATATTCCTGCGTTTTGAAAATTTAATACACCATCGTACATACCTCTTCACCGTTATTGGTTCTATCATTCTGGCAATCATAATCGGTTGCATCGATTATTTAATCGGCACTGAATACTCAATTCTAGTCCTTTATCTAGTACCCGTGGGTTTTGCCTCATGGTTCGGAAAAAAAAATATTGCTATTATTGTGTGCATCCTGTGTGCTATTTTTTGGATAGTGGCAGAAATAATTAACCAACCTATTTATTCCACCCAGTATGTCTTATATTGGAATTCCGCAATTAGATTTTCAGTGTTTCTCTTATTTGCACTGCTTCTTAATACACTCAAGAAAAAGTACTATGAGCGTGGAGACATAATTCAGCAACACTCAAAAGCGCTTGTCGAAGAGAAAGCAAGCCGCAAACATGCAGAAACCCTTATTCAGCGGACACTTGAACAATACCGTGATATGATAGAAAACATGAGCGAAGCGTATGTCGTGTGGGACACTCAGTTGAATATATTGTATTGTTCTCCCAACGTTTCTATACGAACAGGGTATTCTGTAGAGGAAATCAAAACACTGGGTTACAGGAAACTTATTGTGCCTGAAGATTGTAACCGTGTCGTCGATTTCTATAGCAGTCGAGCCGCCGATGGTACACTTGATACGACCTGTGAATTCCGAATACAATGCAAAGACAAAAGAGTCATTTGGCTTGAAATGTCAACACGCATATTGCGTGATCCCAACGGTGCACCAATAGAATTTCGGACCATAGCTCGCAATATTACCGTTCTCAAAGAAGCAGCAGAAGTTCTTCAGCAAAGCCAGAATCGCGTGCATGATTTGTTCCGGCAGTTTCAAGGTAATGGTGCATCACTTCCAGCCAAAGATATCTTTTATGAATTACCAGTCAAATCTGTGCATACGCTCGCTCAGGAGATTGGCAGAACACTCACTCTATTTGAAAAACAACTCCGGCATGTTCTCACCTTTTCATCGCTTGCCTCGCATGAATTAAGAACACCGCTCTCTATTATTCGGGCGCAACTCGAACATACTTTACGCACCAGCACTTCGGTAGAAGCGATACGTGATAGCATCACTTCAGTCTACGATGATGTTTTAACACTTAATCATATAATTGACGATCTCCTTGATTTTAGTCAATTGATTGCCGGAACGCTTCGTATTAAAACACAGCAGATAAATATTCGTTCATTTCTTCAGGACTTTTATGACGAAGGATGTATATTAGCTCGCAGTAAAGATATTTCTCTCTTCTTCCGGCTCGGACCCGATATTACAATATCTGCTGACCCGACTAAATTGCGGCAGGTGCTCTTTAATATTTTAGATAATGCAATAAAGAATACATCGGAAAAAGGTAAAATCCACATGAGCTATCATATCGATGGCGATTACCTTGTGCTGCAGATTGATGATAATGGAATTGGCATTCCGGAAGATTCGATTACAAAAATATTCGAACCATTTTACAAAGGTTCCGAGGCACACCCTCAAAAAAGTGCAGGACTTGGACTTACACTTGTGAGAGCGCTCATTGAAGCGCATCACGGGAATTTACATATTGAGAGTGAACAGGATAAAGGCACAACTGTCAGCATTCAACTACCGCTTCATACTCCAAGTGAATAAAGTTTTAATGTGAAGAATTTGAAACGAAGCCATCGAATTTATTTAAAATCCGTTTCGAGGACTTGTCATTCTTTCCCAGATAAAAATCGTGAGAAGAATCTGAAATAAAAATTGGACTTTTCGCACTCCTCAGAGTAACAAAAGGATTTTTAATACAAACTCCATCCTTTCGTAACACCCAGAATATTTCGATATTTCCTTTGATATTAAATAAGATGATTCACTTCTGAACAATTCTATCTTTCGTTACGTAGATAATTATCCACTGGCTTTTTGGCAGAACTCCATTAGAACAGAGAAACATTCTCTAGTGCTCTGGAGTTTTTACAAAATAATGTGCCAATGACACCGACGGAGTTCCCTTATGATATTCCTTTTAGAAGCATTGTCTAAGTAACTGTCAACAAAGTACATTTTTTTCTTTTTTCATTAGAATCTTTAATAATTATTAAAATATTCTAATAACTTTTATAGGTTTCTTAATAGCGAAAATCCTCTATCTTTCGTATATTACATTATAGGATAAAAAGACATTATGGCACCTCTTAATTTAGAAATACTTGTAGCTATGAAAACACGAATAAAAGAATAACACTCCGCTCAATTATTGACCGGTGAAAGTTCCGAGCATATTGCAGTTGAAGCGATGAAATGAAAAACTTATATGTAATTACTTCAAGGAGACAGCAGATATGGAACGAATTGATGGAGAAATTCAAACTACGAATAGTCAACATATGCTGAATGAGGAAAAAGCTACTGCATCAACAAATCAAGCTCCCACAATACAAGAACAGCACTTGACAGAGATGGTCAATTCCGTGGCAAGTGTTATTCTGAATTCTCTCGCAACAATGCGGATGAAGATGGATGAAAGTGAACAAGAGTTAACGCAGTTTACCACAGGCACCCAACAAGAAAATATAAAAGGCATCTGGAGTGAACTGAAGAATGACCAAGAAGTGGTGACGTCTGCTGTGATGACTCTGCTCAGTATTGCAAAAGTTGTTGATGGAGAAAAGAAGATGTCGTTCACTGCAACACAAATTGAAGGATTCAAGAAAAAGTTTTCTGAAAAAATATGAATGATAAATATTAAATGAACGAAAATAAAAAAACAATGGCTGAGTATTTCAGATAAATTTTAAAAATCTTTATACCAAAATAATCTTTTATTAAAATCCCTTCTTTTAACGTGTAAATGCCCTATTAATAATTTATTTTACAGCTATGTATCATTATGATACATAGCTGTATGATATAAGTCCATTTATCTAATAGTATTGTTTTTTAACCGTGATTAGCAGGTTCTCATTGTGAGCCACTGTTCTCGATATGATACATAAGGATTTATAAAATCCCTGAAATCCTTTAAAAACAAGCGATTTTTTGCTGGCACACAGATTGACGTAATTTAACTAAAATATGAAATTAAAATTCAATCAAGCAATATGGAGATTCAAATGAAAAAAATTAGTTTTATTCTTCTTACCGCACTGCTCGTTGTTGCACTGAGTGCAACAACATTAGCAGTGACCAAGACCAGTGCCAAAACTGGAAACTGGAACACGGCTAGTACGTGGACACCGAGTGGTGTGCCAGCGGCAGGTGACCTAGTCATCATCGCAAACACTCACACTGTTACCGTTAATGCTGCGAAAACTTGCGCTAGCGTGACTATTAATACAGGTGGAATTCTTACGATGACTACTTTCGGACTTACCATTGCTGGTCCTTGGGTTAACAACGGTACATTCAATGCCGGAACCGGAACTGTCACTTTCAGCGGTACCGCAGCGGCTATTGCTGGTACTGGAACAGGGAACTTCTACACAATAACTTTACCAACTGGCATTAATACTTTAACAATAAATACTTCTGTAGTTTGCACAACTTTTACAATGCCTCAAAATACTACTAATGGAGATATAAATACTGTCAACATTACTGGATCAAACATATTGACTGTTTTAGGTGTGCTCTCAATTGATCGTATTTCAACTTTTAATGTTAATACTGGAACATTGAATGCTGCATCTATAAATATGACTGGAGGTAGCGGAGTTAATCAAGCAAATTTAATTATTACGACTGGAACAGTTACTGTTACCGGTAATATTGCATTTCTTGGTGGTATAACAACTATACAAAAAATTACTTTGGGTTCAGGCACATTAAATGTTGGCGGAACATTTGACGCGGATGGTACATTAACAGTCGGAACAGGCACTGTTAATTTCACAGGTACTAATCAAACCATTCCACCTTATACGTACAAAAACCTTACAGTCTCAGGCAGTGGCACTGTTAACCTTTCAGGTATTACAGTAAATGGTGATATTGCGGTAATAGGGACGGCAACAGTTACATTACCGCCAACGTGTAACGACCTCACTGTTAATAATTCTAATGGCATAACGTTGAACAGCGCAACAACCATTAGCGGAAACCTAATATTTACATTAGGCAATTTATATCTCGGCAACTACAACCTTACACTTAATGGTTCTGTGGTCGGTGCGGCAGCAAGTAAATGTATCGTTACAAATGGAACCGGAGTGGTTTCTCGCAGCATTACAGCAGGTAACTTTACATTCCCAATCGGTTCTGATGCAACACATTACAATCCGCTGAGAATTGCTAACAATAGTACTACTGCCAAAACGTACACTGCACGTATCGTGACAGGAACAACCCCGATTGGCAGTGCAAAAACGACTAACACTTGCGGCCAAACATGGATAATAACAGGTACCTCGGCAGATACTGTAGCGTTCTCTTGGAACACTTCTGAAGCTGGTACTGCACTGCAAGCTGGTCTCGTCGGAGCAAGCGCGTGGCGTTCTGATAATGGTAATGATTGGATAGAACAGTTCAGTATTACAGCTGTAGGCACTCCCAATGCAACTACAGTTACAGGCGTTACATCGTTTTCTTCTTGGATCGTTGGTACGGGTGGTAGCTTGCCGGTTGAAATGACTTCTTTTGCAGCGGCTGCTCAGAATATGAATGCACAGCTGAAGTGGAACACAGCTACAGAAGTCAACAACTATGGTTTTGAAATCGAACGCAGAGCCATTGCAAGCAATGCATGGGAAAAGGTTGGTTTTGTGTTAGGTTCTGGAACCAGTAATACTGCACACAATTATACTTATGCAGATAATAATCTATCAGCAGGGAAATATGCCTATCGTCTCAAACAGATTGATAATGACGGTGCATTTAAGTACTCCGTCAGCACCGAAGTTGAGATCATTGGCGTAGCAAAAGAGTTGAAACTTTTTGGCAATTATCCGAATCCGTTTAATCCGTCAACGAAGGTGCAGTTTGCAGTTCCTGAGAATGGCAATGTAAGTCTGCGCGTGTATAACATCATCGGTCAGGAAGTAGCAACATTGTTTGATGGTGCAGCTGAAGCAGGTAATATCTATACTGCGAATTTTGATGGATCGCATATGGCAAGCGGCTTGTATTTCAGTGTGTTGGAATTTGGCAATCAACGCATAACACATAAAATGATGATGACGAAGTAATCCCAATACAAATCTTTATCAAGATTGTATATTCTTGATAAGATTTAGGTAAACAGTTTGGAAAGGCTCAGAGAGATCTGAGCCTTTTTTATTTCCGCACTCATTACGAAGTAATTAATTGCGACCTCCCAATCTTCGACATCCCCTCTTTTTGATATGAAGAAAATCGGATTCTTTCGGAAACCTGTCAAGTATAAAGTGACATTTTTTCGATAAGAGTCACCTCACAATCATTAGAGCTTTCTAATAACTATTAGAGGTTTCTAAATAGCAAAAGTCCTCTGATCTTAATACCCTACTACAGGGGAAAAAGGAATTATGGCACCTCCTAATTTAAAAGTACTTGTAGCTGATGATGATGAACTCTTTCGTACTTTCATTGAACATAAACTTTTAAGTTATGCATACGACGTAGTATTATGTACGAATGGACAAGAGGCAATCGATCTGTTAATGCAAGAAACGTTCGATGTTATTCTTCTTGATTACAAAATGCCGGAACGATCCGGCTTGAACGTATTGCAATGGATGCATGAGCAAAAGAATAACACTCCGGTCATAGTATTAACCGGTGAAGGTTCTGAGCATATTGCCGTTGAAGCGATGAAATTGGGAGCTTATGCGTACCTACAAAAAGGAACAGCAGATATGGAACGAATTGATGGAGAAATTCAAGCTGCAAATGGTCAACACATGCTGAATGAGGAAAAAGCTGCTGCATCCACAAATCAAACTTCCGCAACTGAAGAACAGCACCTAACAGAGATGGTCGATTCCGTGGCAAGTGTTGTTCTGAATTCTCTCGCAACAATGCGGATGAAGATGGATGAAAGTGAACAAGAGTTGACGCAGTTTACCACAGGCACCCAGCAGGAAAATATAAAAAGCATCTGGAGTGAACTGAAGAATGATCAAGAACTGGTGACGTCTGCTGTGATGACTCTGCTCAGTATTGCAAAAGTTGTTGAGGGAGAAAAGAAGATGTCGTTCACTGCAGCACAAGTTGAAGAATTTAAGAAAAAGTTTTCTGAAAAAATATAAATGACAAATATTAAAGAACAAAAAAACTTGTAATATCGAAATAGCAAATTAAAATAATATTAGACCGATGTGTTCAGTCTTATTTCTTTATCACGTTTTTCGAGGAGAGCTATATGAAAAAAATATTTCTGTTTTTATTAATCAGCATGCTTGTGCTGACTTTTACACAAGCATTTGCCGCAACTAAAACCTGGGCAGGCGGCGCTGGAACGGGTTTGAATTGGACAACACCTGCAAACTGGGGTGGTACAGCACCAGTTGCAGCGGATGATATTGTGTTTAATACAGCAGGAACGATAACATTTTCAACAATGCCAACAGGTACTATTGCATACAATTCTCTTACTATCTCTCAGGGTACAATAACACTGGCTGGAAGTTCAAGTTTGACGATGACACTCGGTGGTAATTCCGGAACTGATTTTACAGTTGCAAGTGGAGCTACGCTAGTAATAAATGCAAATGTGAACATTATTCTTGCCTCAAGTGAAACTGCAAGTATTGCCGGAACTCTTACAACAAGTGTAGGAACAACTACTATTAATGGTACAATTACTAATTCTGGAACAGTGACAGGAACTGCAACCACACTTATTTTTACAAGCGGTTCAACATACGAACATGCACGGGATGGTGGTGCCATCCCTACGGCAGGATGGAATGTAAATTCAACTTGCTTAGTGACTGGCATAAAAACTACTAAGTTAACTTCTGCTATTCCTTCAAACATTGGTAATCTTACATGGAACTGTACTGGTCAAAATTATGGTAGTGAGACTGCAATAACTGGTCCTCTTACAGTTAATGGAAATCTGACAATTATGAGTACTGGTAGTGCGACTAATAAGTCTGCTCAATTTAGGGTCTCGACAGGCAATATAGCTGTAAATGGTAACTTTATTATGACGAAAAGTCCGGGAAGTAATAGTACTTTAGTAGTGTCGGGGCAATCTTCAAAAAATCTTGTTGTGGGAGGCAATGTTGATTTAGCTAGTGGTGATAGTTTAATACTGAATCTTGATGGTTGGCCTGCCGATGGTTGGTTACACGTTGCAGGTAATTTAACAAATGCTGGTATCATCACGGTAAAAGGAACATCTACGGCTAGTGGTATTACATTCACCGGGACAGGTACACAAATATTTACTTCAAGTGGAACATTAGATGGTGTATTCAGCGACACTGTGAAAAGTGGTGCTACATTAACTATTAACGGCGCTAGTGCTATTCCAATCTCAAAATTTACGGTAAATGGAACAACAACGAACAACAGTAGTGCGCTTACAGTATCTACAACGCTTGAAGGAACAAGCACGCTTACTAATACAGGAGTACTCAACATCGGTGGAACTTCCTCAATTACCACTCTTACAAATTCAGGAACAGTAGCTATAACCGGCTCGGGCGCAATTAGCACAACCCTTGCCAATTTTACTAACACCGGCACGCTTAATCTCAACGGATCAGGAACAATTGCTGGCATTACCAACAACGCTGCAGGTATAGTTAACCTTAGCAGTTCCGGTACAATAACCAGTTTTAATAACGCTACTTCAACAAGCACGCTTAACATTAGTGCAGCTACTGTACCAACAATTACCACACTTACAGCAACCGCTGCCGGCAATATGGTCAATTATACTGGTGCTGCTCAAACAGTTAAGGTAACACCGTATAGTAATTTAACTCTTTCAGGTTCGGCTGCAAAGACAATAGGAGCTATTACTGTAAATGGCATCCTCTCAATGGAAGGAACTGCAACAGCTTCTGCAGCTCCAACCTACGGCGCAGCGGCAACACTGCAATATAACACGGCGACTGCTCGCACTGCAGGTGTGGAATGGATAACCCCATTTGTAGCGACCGGTGGAGTTATCATTGCCAATACCGGAACAATCACCTTAAATGCTGCAAAAGTTTTCAATGCTTCAATCCCACTTACAATCCAAAGTGGTGCAACGTTAGCCACTAACGGCTACGCTCTAACACTTGGCGGCAACTTTACCTGCGCTGGCAATTTCAACGCAGGTGCGGGAACGTTCACATTGAATGGCTCCGGTTCCCAAACGGTTGGCGGAGCAACATACAATAATCTCACATTGAGCGGTGGCGGAGCGAAATCACTTGGTGGTGCAGCGACCGTGAATGGTGTACTTAACTTTGGCGCTGCGAATAATCTTTCTCTTGGTGCAAATACCTTAACACTTGGTGGAACAGTAAGTGGTGCAGCAGCCGGACAGTGCATTGTGACTGATGGTGCGGGAGTGGTTTCTCGCAGCATTGCAACGACTGGGAATTTTTTATTCCCTATCGCTCCAATAGCCGGCAAATATAATCCGGTAAGCATCACGAACAATGATGTATCAGCACAAACATACACTGCCGCTGTGGAAGTTGGAGAGAATCCGTCGACAATATATAATGCATACGGATGCAATAGAACATGGAGGCTTACAAAATCAGGTACTTCTGATGCTGATGTAGTCTTTACGTGGTATGATGCAGACAAAAACGGTTCATGCGTTGGTTCGTTGTGCGATGTATACAGCAGCGAAGGAGGAGGAGCCTGGATAGAGAAGGGTGGTAGTGGTACAACTGGCACTGGCACACCCTATACGACAGCAGTTACAACCAATGTAATGTCCAATTGGACAGTTGCTAATAGCGGTGCGTTTCCCGTTGAAATGACCTCCTTTACAGCGGCTGCTCAGAAGATGAGTGCGCAGCTGAAGTGGAACACAGCTACAGAAGTCAATAACTATGGCTTTGAGATTGAGCGCAGAGCCATTGCAAGCAATGTATGGGCAAAGGTTGGATTCGTGTCAGGCAACGGAACCAGTAACATTGCACACAATTATACTTATGCAGATAATAATCTCTCAGCAGGAACGTATGCCTATCGTCTCAAACAGATCGATAATGACGGTGCATTTAAGTACTCCGCCAGCACCGAAGTCGCTATTGCCGGTGTGCCTACAGAGTTAAAACTCTTTGGTAATTATCCGAATCCATTTAACCCATCAACGAAGGTACAGTTCACAGTTCCTGAGAATGGCAATGTACGTCTGCGTGTGTATAACATCATCGGACAGGAAGTGGCGACCCTCTTTAATGGTGCAGCTGAAGCCGGGAATCTCTATACGGTAGATTTTGATGCGTCGCGTATGGCAAGTGGTTTATATTTCAGCGTGTTGGAATTTGGCAATCAGCGCATAACGCACAAAATGATGATGACAAGATAATCTCGATACAAACCTTGTAACCTTGTCAAGGTTGCAAATCCTTGACAAGGTTTAGGTAAACCGTTTGGAAAGGCTCAGAGAGATCTGGGCCTTTTTTATTTCGGTACGTATAACGAAGTAATTAGTTTCGAACTCCCAATCTTCGACATTCTTTCTTTTTGATATGAAGAAAATTGGATTCTTTCGGAAACCTGTCAAGTTAATTATCTCCCAAAAGTGACATTTTTTCTTATTAGAATCTTCTAATAATCATTAACGCTTTCTAATAACCATTAAAGGTTTCTAAATAGCGAAAGTCCTCTGTTCTTGATACCCTATTGCAGGATAAAAAGACATTATGATACCTCTTAATTTAAAAGTACTTGTAGCTGTTGATGACGAACTATTCCGTGAATTCATTAAACAGTCTCTTATGAAATATTCATACGATGTTGTATTATGTTCGAATGGTCAAGAGGCAATCGATCTGTTAATACAACAAACGTTCGATGTTATTCTTCTCGATTACAAAATGCCGGAACGATCTGGCTTGAACCTGTTGCAATGGATGTACGAGCAAAAGAATAATACTCCGGTTATCCTATTAACCGGTGACGGGTCTGAGCATATTGCCGTTGAAGCGATGAAATTAGGAGTGTATACGTATTTACAGAAAGAGACAGCAGATATGGAACGAGGGGACAGCATATATGGAACGAATTGATGAAAAAATTCGATCTGCAAATGGTGAACACATGCTGAATGAAGAAAAAGCTGCTGCATCCACAAATCAAATTTCCGCAACTGAAGAACAGCACCTAACGGAGATGGTCGATTCCGTGACAAGTGTTATTTTGAATTCTCTCGCAACGATGCGGATGAAGATGGATGAAAGTGAACAAGAGTTAACGCAGTTTACCACAGGCGCCCAACAAGAGAATATAAAAAAAATCTGGAGTGAACTGAAGAACGATCAAGAACTGGTGGCGTCTGCTGTGATGACACTGCTCAGTATTGCAAAAGTTGTTGATGGAGAAAAGACGAAGTCGTTCACTGCAGCACAAGTTGAAGAATTCAAGAAAAAGTTTTCTGAAAAAAATAAATGACAAGACTGATTTATTAAATCTCATTATTCATCACATTTATTCAAGGAGAGCTAAATGAAAAATTTATTGTTACTTTTGTCGGTCATTATTTTGATGACACAATTAGTCTGGAGTCAAACAACATATAACTGGAATATTGCTGGAGATGGTTTATGGACAACCGCAGCTAACTGGTCTCCAACTAGAACTGTCACTGCAAATACCGACATTTTAATAATTAATAACGGTGGAACAAAAACCATTAGCGATGTTCCAACTCAAACTATTGGGAAACTTCAGGTAACAGGCAATACTACAGTAACACTAAGACCTGCAACTACAGCAAGTAGTACGTTAACCGTTAATACTGTAGCAACCGACGCAATACTTGTCGCATCTGGGTCAACATTAACTATTACGGGCAGAGATGCTACTACAGACCAAACGCTTACCTTAACTACTGCAAATACTACCGGGTTACAAGCAAATATTAACGGTACATTAAAAGTAAGTTTGGACAATGCTATAGCAAATCCTACAGGAACAGGAACCGGAAGTTTTATTAAAGGCGGAACTAATGCCACTATTAATATAAATAGCGGTGGAACTTACCAACATGATATTAACGGTGGAACAGTTCCCACCTCAACGTGGAATGCTTCTTCAACTTGTTTAATAACTGGCATAACAACCAGCATATGCACTACTGCTACTACAACGTTTGGTAATTTTACATGGAACTGTCCTAATCAAAATTATACATCAGCTTCTGCATTGGCAGGCACACTTACATTTAATAATTTGACAATAGTGAATACCGGTACTAATACTACTAGTGGTCAATTTAGAGTCCAAACATCGCCAATAATTGTAAATGGAGATGTCCATATTAGTGGAGGTACAATGTGGGTTGCTGGGCAAGCTACAAAAGTGATGAATGTAGCCGGGAGTGTATATATAGATGGTGGTACTCTTGATTTAATGGGTTATATTCAAACTAGTACAACTTATACTGGGACTTTAAATATTAATGGAAATCTCTCAATTACCAGCGGCACACTTAAGGCAGGTGGAAGCAGTGTAAAAGACTCGATAGTATTCAATGGATCCGGAATACAAACATTAACCACTGGTGGAACAATCTCTACCGATACTATTCTTTATGTTGTCAAAAGCGGCTCTACTTTACAAATGGCTGATGCTTCAACTGTCCTTCCTGGAAGCGGTACTTTTACATTAGCGAGTGGTGCCACTTTAGGAATCAAATCAAGTGCAGGAATAACAACATCCGGTGCAACCGGAAATATACAAGTTACTGGAACAAGAACATTCAATACGGGCGCTAATTATATATATAATGGTTCCGCAGCGCAAGTAACAGGAAGTGGTTTACCTACAGGGACAATCACAGGAAACATTACCATCTCGAACACCAATGGAGTTACACCGACAAGTAGCATTATTGAGAACGGTACTTTGACTGTCAGTGGTTTGCTCACACCGACCTCAGGGCAGACGATTAGCGGCACTGGTACTCTTACAGGAAGCGGCATAGTTAACGTTACACACGCGACAGGTGCTAATGATTTCAGCGCTCAATATTCGATCACCAATAAGACGCTGACCAACCTGACAGTTTCCTACGCTGGAGCAGCAGCTCAAGGAATAAATGCACTCACCTATGGACCTGTAACGATTAGCAACTCTACCGGTGTCAGTCTCGGCGGTACAACGATGGTAAACGGCACGCTTACTTTCACTGCAGGTAATCTCACACTCGGTGCTAATACCTTGACACTTGGTGGTACAGTAAACGGTGCGGCGGCTAATCAATGCATTGTAACCAATGGAGCAGGTGTTGTATCACGCAGCATTGCTGCGGCTGGAACATTTACTTTCCCCGTCGGTCCGTCAACAACAAAGTACAATCCTGTCTCTATCACAAATAATAGCGGCGGAGCAGTTATCTATTCTGCCTTGATAACATCCATTTCTCCGGCTGCTCCAACTCCCGCCAATGGCTTAAACTATATGTGGACTCTCACGGCGGGTTCAGCAGTCTCATCCACGTTGTCGTTTAGCTGGTTAAACACAGATGCAGGTTCCAACCTTGCCTTAAATCCAGGCAATAGCGATGCGTGGGAGTACTCCGGTGCATGGGTAGAAGCGAGTGGAGCAACTACCCCAGGAACACCCAATGTTACAAGTAATGTCAGCACATCGACTCCTGCGGGCAAATGGACTATTGGCTTACTTGGTGCAATGCCTGTTGAAATGACATCATTTACGGCGGCTCCTCACAATATGAGCGCTCAACTGAAATGGAACACAGCCACAGAAGTCAACAACTATGGTTTTGAGATTGAACGCAGAGCTATTGCCAGCAATGCATGGGCAAAGGTTGGATTTGTGTCAGGTGCTGGAACCAGTAACGCTGCACACAATTATACATATGCAGATAATAATCTGATAGCAGGAACGTATGCATATCGTCTCAAACAGATTGATAATGACGGTGCATTTAAGTACTCCGCCAGCACCGAAGTTGAAATCGTCGGTGTGCCCAAAGAGTTAAAACTTTATGGCAATTATCCAAATCCGTTTAACCCGTCAACGAAGGTGCAGTTCACAGTTCCTGAGAATGGCAATGTACGTCTACGTGTGTATAATGTCATCGGACAGGAAGTAGCAACCCTCTTTGATGGTGCAGCGGAAGCAGGGAATCTCTATACAGTGAATTTCGATGGAACGCATATGGCAAGCGGCTTGTATTTCAGTGTATTAGAATATGGTAATCAGCGCATAACGCACAAAATGATGATGACGAAGTAATTTCGCTCTTTTTGTGAAATCATCCCAACGTGATTTTAGTCGGGATCAAATAATCAGGTGAAAAACAATTATTCAAATAAATAATAAACAAGAAAATAAAGGCGGCAGTCATTCTCACCGCCTTTATTTAAATGTATGGTTTAACGAAACAGAATGATGTATTAGTTTAATTATAGATATCACTATGAGAGGTTTATATGAGTAAATATTTAAAAGTTAACATTTATTCTGTTTTGTTGCTTTGCTTGGTTTCTGTAACCGAGTCTGTTGCTCAGACTTTTACGGGGACAGAGCTGTTAGCACGCCCAACAGATCATTCCATAACATTAAATGTTGTTTCAAGTTCTGCCCTTTATGCTTATGTAGAATGTGGTTTATCATCAGGTCTATATACCATCACAACATCAACAGTAAACAAGGCTGCTAATGAACCGATTGTAATTGTAATAGATGGTTTAAGTGCTAATACAAAATATTATTACAGATTGAGATATAGCACTAGTGGGTCAGGCACTTTTTTAGCAAGAGCAGAACATACTTTCACTATGCAAAAACCAATTGGGAGCACGTTTACATTTGACGTTACTTCTGATTCACATGTTAACATAATGCTTGGTAGCGCTGCTACGTGGCAGCAAACTTTAACAAATGTTGCAAATGACAATCCTGACTTTCTTATTGACCTTGGTGACACATTTGCAATGGATGGTGTATCTACCTATGCAACGGCTGATGCTAACTATCTTTTTCAGCGTACCTCTACTGCTTTGGGACTTGTTAGCCCTTCTGTTCCTATATTTATAGTTGTAGGAAACCATGAGAATGAAGAGGGCTGGCATATTAGTGATAACGAAGCGATCTGGGCTACAAATGCTCAAAAAAGGTATTTCCCCAATCCTGTTCCTGATGCCTCCTTCTACTCTGGAAATACTGATACTTATTCTGCTCTAAACGGTGATAAGTTGCACGAAGATTATTATGCTTGGACTTGGGGTGATGCACTCTTTGTAACTATAGATCCCTTTTGGTATACGACAGCAAAACCATTTATTGGGAATACCGGTGGAGGAGAACCAGGATCTTCGGACGGTGATAGATGGCATTGGACGTTAGGGGATACACAGTACGCCTGGTTAAAACAAACGCTTGAGAATAGTCATGCGACATACAAGTTTCTCTTTATGCACCACCCGACCGGAGGTACAGATGACTACATACGAGGTGGAGCAGCCGCTGGAACGTACTGTGAGTGGGGAGGGTATAACGAAGATGGTACTACCTGGGGTTTCACTACCAAACGTCCGACATGGTCTAAACCGATTCATCAGATATTGGTAGATAACGGTGTTACCGCTGTTTTCCATGGACATGATCATCAGTATGGTTATGAGAAACGGGACGGGATCGTCTACCAGGCACTTCCAGCAGCTGGTTTTTCTGGAAATGGATTCGGTGAATATACTACTGGTGTTGGGTACACGATAAAGGCTCTACCCAGTCCTGGGCACCTTCGGGTTACGGTTACGCCTTCCCAGACAACAGTGGATTATATTAATACTTCTGGTGGAGGGGTGGCTTACTCCTACACCATTTTGTCTAATCTGAATGTCAATAGTAGTGCTGGTCTTACTTTAAACAACCCAATGACAATTAGTGGCGCACTGACATTTACATTAGGCAATTTAATTCTTGGCAATAACGACCTTACGATTAGCGGTACAGTGAACGGCGCAGCAGATGGTAAGAGTATAGTTACAAACGGAACTGGCAAAGTAATCAGAACGATCACAGCAGGCGGCGGTTTTATATTCCCAGTCGGCACAGCAACTCGCTATAATCCAGTATCCTTTACCAGCGCTTCTGGCGGAACATACACAGCTGCAATTGTAAGTGGCGAAGTTCCGGCAACAAAAAACGATGAAGCATCGTGCAAGAAAACTTGGACAATCACAGGCACTAATCCCGCTAATGTGACCTTTACATGGAATAGTGCAGACATGGGTGGCTCTTGCGTTCCTACTTCTTGTATAGCGTTGCGTTACGATGGAACAGCATGGACAGATATAGGTGGTGTAACATCAGGATCTGATCCGATATATACAACAACTCTGACAAACGTAACATCGTTCTCACCTTGGACAATTGGTAATGCCGGCGCGCTGCCCGTGGAAATGACCTCCTTTACAGCAGTTGCTCAGAATATGAGTGCACAGCTGAAGTGGAACACAGCAACAGAAGTCAACAACTATGGTTTTGAGATTGAACGCAGAGCGATTACAAGCAATGCATGGGCAAAGGTTGGATTTGTAGCAGGAAACGGAACCAGTAACATTGCACACAGTTATACGTATGCAGATAATAATTTATCATCAGGGAAATATGCATATCGTCTCAAACAGATCGATAATGACGGTGCATTTAAGTACTCTGCCAGCACTGAAGTTGAGATCATCGGTGTGCCCAAAGAGTTGAAACTTTATGTCAATTATCCGAATCCGTTTAACCCGTCAACGAAGGTGCAGTTCACAGTACCAGAGAATGGCAATGTACGTCTCCTCGTGTATAATGTCATCGGACAGGAAGTGGCGACCCTCTTTAATGGTGCAGCTGAGGCAGGTAATATCTATACAGTGAATTTTGATGGATCGCATATGGCAAGCGGCTTGTATTTGAGCGTGTTGGAATTCGGTACTCAGCGTATAACGCACAAAATGATGATGACGAAATAATCCTGATACAAACCTTGTAACCTTGTCAAGGATGTAAATCCTTGACAAGGTTTAGGTAAACAGTTTGGAAAGGCTCAGAGAGATCTGAGCCTTTTTTATTTTCGCACTCGCAATCTTCGGCTACTAAACATTCAACTCAAGATTACTTATAAAAATTCTGCTAGGTCAACTTTTTCCTAGTGTAGATGTAAGATTTCTGTAAGAAATGTAGAATCTACATTTACTAACCATTCAGGCGTTTTGTCTATTGCTTGGGAAATAAGACGTGTAACTTTAAAATCCCTAATTTCAAGCTGTTTTAAGCAATATTAATTCGCTTTTCTTGCACTCTTGTGTCATTTCCTTACCAGAACTAATGGCACAAACACTGACTCTTTTATACCAGACACATTGGAAAAAGGAATCAGTGATGAAAAGAACAATTATAAATTTAATACTTCAATTAGTTATCGCAGGTATGATCGTTCAAGCAAACGCGCAAACATCGACTTATAAAGATGTAGTCGTCGTCATTAATGGAGCAAGTCCGATTTCTGACAGTATCGGCACATACTTTGCTCAACGACGAAATATATCCAACGATAATATTGTTCGCATCACCGCGCCGACGACAGAAGAAATCGACAGCGTTCAATTTGAAAATATGCGAAGTCAGATAGAATCTATTCTCATCTCACGTAATCTGAAGGATAGCATTAACTATATCGTTACAACGAAGGGCATGCCGCTGAAGGTAAAACGCTCGATGGCAGATGCTAACTCCTCAGTTGAAAGCGAACTTACTCTCATTCTTGGTCCGTATGCCTCTTCCATCGGGAATAACGGAAGAATTATTTCACCATATTATGGAAAACGTGATAACTTCACCAGAAGCAAGTACGGAATCTATCTGGTCACCCGCCTTGACGGTTACACATTTACTGATATCAAGGGCATCATTGATCGTGCTTCTTCAATACCGGCAACAATTCCAACAAGTGCTATGTTTGTGTTGGACATGGATCCTACCAAGTCACTTTCTCATTTTCTAAACACAAATATGCAGCGCGTTGCTGATTCTTTAAACGTGCGTGGTTTGACAACAAATTTAGATGCGACGACAGCCTACTTGACCACACAATCGAACGTGCTTGGTTATGCGAGCTGGGGAAGCAATGACGCGAACTGTCAGCTTTACACCACAAATGCAAAACCAATGAATACCTATTTGCCGGGTGCTATCGCAGAGACCTATGTATCTACATCTGCAAGAAGCTTTTCTACACCAGCTGTCTACGGGCAATCACTTATCGCAGATTTAATTTCGGAAGGTGTCACTGCCGCAAAAGGATATGTCTATGAACCTTATTCTAACGCGATGGCAGATGTAAATATTCTTTTCCCAATGTATACAAATGGTTTCACGGTTGCAGAATCTTTCTATGCTTCATCATACTTTCTTGGATGGATGGATGTAGTCATTGGCGATCCCAAATACCGCATCGTCTCAACACGCGTTCCTCAAGATGCGGTTAATCTGAGTTCTCCAAACGATGGTTCGCAACTTCCAGTCGAGATGACCTCCTTCACAACGGCTGCTCAGAAGATGGCTGCCCAGCTGAAGTGGAACACGGCTACGGAAGTCAACAACTATGGTTTTGAAATCGAACGCAGAGTCATTGCAAGTAATGCATGGGCAAAGGTAGGTTTTGTGTCAGGTTCTGGAACCAGTAACACTGCACACAGTTATACGTTTGCAGATAATAACCTGTCAGCAGGGAAATATGCATATCGTCTCAAACAGATCGATAATGACGGTGCATTTAAGTACTCGAATAGCACCGAAGTCACGATTGTCGGTGTGGCAAAAGAACTAAAAATATTTGGCAATTATCCGAATCCATTTAACCCATCAACGAAAGTGCAATTCGCAGTTCCAGAGAATGGCAATGTAAGTCTGCGCGTGTATAACGTCATTGGACAGGAAGTAGCGACACTCTTTAATGGTGCAGCTGAAGCAGGGAATCTCTATACAGCGAATTTTGATGGATCGCATATGGCAAGCGGCTTGTATTTCAGCGTATTGGAATATGGTAATCAACGCGTAACAAATAAAATGATGATGACGAAGTAATTCAGATACAAATCTTATAACCTTATCAAAGGTACAAATCATTAAAAAGTCTTAGAGAGATCTGAGCCTTTTTCATTTATTATCTTCTTCTGTCATACCCACCCTTCCATGTATTGCATGTATTATCTATCAATTTATTATTTAGAATATATAGTATCCCCAAAAGAACTTTTTAGTTATTCAGTTAAGTAGTGGACTGCTGTTTAATAGAACCATCGTCTAATTATCATAAAATAAATCTTGACAAGTCGGAATTGGTGACGTATATTGGAAACGCAGGAAACGATAATAGTTTCCGTTTACAATATGTAATACACTTGATGTTATTAAGAAATATCACTGTTTAGATAATAGGAAATCTGAAATACCTCTATATTTCTTCTCGGAGATTTGAGATATGTTAGAAAATAGCGATGAAGCTAGAATTATGGAGGCGGCTGCCGATAGATTCATGGAGGCAGGACTTTATAAAGTCACGATGGATGAAATTGCGTCCGATCTTAGGATGAGCAAAAAAACTGTGTATAAATATTTTCCAACTAAGGAAGTCTTGTTAAAAGCTATAGTTCACGCTTTTATGAAGAAAATAGAGGGAGAAGTTCAGGGAATAACTTCTTCAGATAGACCGTTTGAAGAAAAGCTTACAATACTTCTCATGGTTATGGGGAAAAATATACGTAAAATTTCCCGTCCATTTATGGCGGATGTTCAACGTTTTGCGCCAGGATTGTGGAAAGAGATTGACACATTTCGTCGAGAGAGAGTGTTTAGCAAGATACAACAAATGTTTCGACAGGCAAAGAAGGAGGGAGTTTTTCGAGAAGATCTGGATCCGGATTTATTTTATCTTGTACTAATCACTGCTATGCAAGGCATTATGAATCCACAGGTTCTTTCTCAACAGTCATTTTCAGCAGAAGAAGCTTTCAAGGGAATCTTTAGAATATTCTATGAGGGTGCCCTAACAGATGAAGCACGTAAAAGATTTAAAAGGAAAAATATTAATCTATCATCAAATGATTCTCTGAGGTACATATGAATAAAATTATAGTAGTTATTTTCTGTCTAGTTTATCTTTTCGGATGCAGCTCACGCGATAAAGAAACCATCTCCGCAACCGGAACCATAGAAGCAACAGAAGTTACTCTGAGTGCTCAGGCGGGTGGTCAGGTCAAACGTATCATTGCAGATGAAGGAGATATTGTTCGGATCGGTGATACACTCCTTGTCATCGATAATACAGATTGGGTGTATCAGTTGCAGCAAATGCGGGGAGGATATGAAATGGCGGAAGCACAATATCGGCTTGCTTTGAATGGTGCGCGCGAAGAAGATGTGATCCAATCGGAGGCGAATTATAAAAACGCACAAGAAGATCTGAAGCGGATGGAAGACCTTTATCGCGCGAAGAGCGTCTCGGAGAAACAGTTAGACGATGCACGGACGCGGTTCACGGTAACCCAGCAAATATGGGAAAAGACAAAACGCGGGTCCCGGCAGGAGGAGATCGATGCTGCACGTGCCCGGCGCGATCAAACACAAGCGCAAATGGCTTCTCTTCAGAAAAAAGTGGACGATTGCGTTGTTACAGCTCAGGCAGCCGGAACAATCACGAAAAGATTTGTCGAACAGGGCGAACTTACAAGTACTGGAATGGCACTGTATCGTGTTTCGGATTATTCAACGATGGACATTACCATATACGTTTCAGAATCGAATCTCCCGAAAGTGAAACTGAATCAAAAGGCAATTGTAACGATTGATGCGTTTCAAAAGAGAGAGTATGAAGGCAAGGTAACGTATATTTCTTCAACGGCAGAGTTTACTCCGAAGAACATTCAAACGAAAGACGAACGCACAAAGTTGGTGTTTAGCGTAAAAGTAAGAGTACCGAATCCCGATGGAACACTCAAAGCAGGCATACCGGCAGATGTTACGTTGCATGTGGAAAATCAATAAGGCTGTAATCTATGGCTGATGCAATTATTCTCTACAACGTTGTAAAGATCTTCGGTGTAGGGCGAGAAGAGCGGGTCGTTGCCGTTGATCACCTTTCAATGAAGATTGAACGTGGAGAAATCTTTAGTTTGGTCGGACCAGATGGTGCGGGAAAGACAACAATTATCCGGATGATGTGCGGTGTGCTTGCACCGACAGAAGGAAATATTACTTTGCTGGGATTCAATATCAAAACACAAAAAGAAGAAGTTAAAAAGCATATCGGGTACCTTTCCCAGCAGTTCAGTCTGTATCAGGATTTGACCGTAGACGAAAATATCGACTTCTTCGCCGAAATTCACAAAGTACGAAAGTATAAAGAAAAAAAAGAAGAACTCCTGCAATTCACACGACTTACCCCGTTTAGAAATCGCCTGGCCGGCCGGCTTTCCGGCGGAATGAAGCAAAAACTTGCTCTTGCGTGTACGCTTATTCACACACCGGAAATTATTTTCTTAGATGAACCGACCACAGGCGTCGATCCGGTTTCACGCCGGGATTTTTGGAAGATCTTATCGAGTCTTCTTAAATCGGGAATTACCATCGTCATTTGCACGCCGTACTTGGATGAAGCAGAACGAAGCACACGGGTGGCT
>Ga0182027_10000232_pt1 | contig 94410 bp, 73 predicted proteins | sample 712E1DmetaG_FD_121300 | JGI IMG/M metagenome (GOLD analysis project Ga0182027, IMG submission 121300) | Permafrost microbial communities from Stordalen Mire, Sweden - 712E1D metaG (Illumina Assembly) | ecosystem: Environmental > Terrestrial > Soil > Wetlands > Permafrost | place: Sweden... | reverse complement strand
TTTCTCGTCCATCGGTACCACTTCTTTCCATGGCATAGGTTCCTCCTTTGATGCATTAATTATGCACCAAAGTGTTACCTATGTACCCAGAGAGTTGTGTTACCTATCTACCCGGATTGTACCTAGTCGCTCGCTAACCCCGGAGCAAGCTCCGAGGGATGCGCTCGCTATGTGATTCACCACGGAGACACTGAGGACACGGAGAAGAAGAAAGAAGAACAACGATAGTGTCACCCTCGCGACCGCGAACTCACGAGTTTCTTGCGCTCGTTCTCGTCCGCGGCGACCTGCTCGATTAGCACTTGGTCGCCAAGATGCGAGTCAACCGCCTCGACGCCCAACCGCACCGGGCAATGGCTGCAGTATGGAAAGAATTTTTCCACGGTATCGTTATTGACGGTTGAGCGTAACTGCGCATAGCTCTTGCTGTGCCAGAGGCGCTTGAAGTCCCCGGGCTTCGATCCGGGCTCTATTTTTCCCATCGCCACGGCGCCCATGCACGGGTAGCAGGGAAACACCCTTCCGTCCGAGTCGAACCAGGCAAAGTCCCAGGGAGCAAAACAGGCGCGGTTCTTGACTGGTGCAATAAGGTGCCGTCGGATCGCGGGCGGGAGCTTGAGAAAGAGTTGTGGATGGCGCAGCGACCTTTGCCGCGCGTCCGCAAGAACCCTGTTCGTGAGCTCCTCATGAAAGAACAGGCTTTCCTTGCGGTCGATTTCATTGCAGAGAGACAGGTAATTGCATTCCAGCCGTATGGGGTGATTGCGCGAGCCCCAGTACTCTATCGCCTCGGGCAGCTCTTCTATCGTTGAACGCATGAGCGTATAACGGATGGTTATGCGGGGTGCGGTCCGGCCCATTACGTTCTTGAGGGCAATGCACCGCCCGATGGTGTGCAGCACCTTCTCCATGTTGGCATTCCTGCGGATGGCGGCGACGGTCTGCGGCCTCATGCCGTCCAGCGAATAACCCATCTCGGCAACCAGCCGTTCGCGCACGATCGCCCGCATTGACTCTTCTTTGTAAATCATCCCGTTGGACAGCAGCCAGGTGTACACGCGGTAGCGCCGGGCAGTTCGAAGCATGCCTAGCAGATGCGGATGAAGAAAAGGCTCTCCGCCGGAGCAGATGTTGAGCCTTCGCGCCGCGGGCAGCACGCAGGCGGCAATGGCGTTAAAAAGTTCCGGGGTCATGTTGGAAGAGCCTTCGGTTTCGTAATTCTTGCAAAAAATACAGCGAAGGTTGCAGTGCTTGGTGATCACCACATCCACGGTGGATGGAAACGACCGTGGCCGAACAGGCTGGCCGAGCTTTTCCAGAGTATTGTGCGCAAGGTTCCAGGCCGAACGAGGCGTGAGGCGGCCTACTGCATACAATACCCTTCCGGCGTATTTTGTCGTGTTCATAAAAACCCTCCGAGAACGGGTAGCTTGCTTTCTTTCTTCCGGTCGCGTGGACCGGAAACCCAGGACCCTGCCGATAGTACAAGCGCGGCAACCAGGGTCGCCTGGACGATTAGCGGTTCAAAGCGAAGCGTGGCGTCGACCATGTTGCTCACCGCTATCCCGAGCAGATAGGCAATGGAGAACGACCCGACAAGAAAAGCTTTATCGTCCCCCGGCTGCTTTGTCAACGCAACCGCTCTCCATAAAAGCAAGAGCCCTATTACGACGAAGCACATAAGACCAAAGGCGCCGGTTTCGGATGCAAAGAGCACAAAAACATTGTGCGGAACGGCATCGAAGACAGAGGAAAGCCCCGTGGGGTCGTAATGGTAGCTCTCGACCCGGAAATTGTTCAACCCGGCGCCAAAAAACGGATGATCAAGAAACATCATGCCGCCCACTTCATTATACTCATAGCGAGCATTTATCGAATCTGCATTAGTTAGGCGTGCGGCAATAGCTGGGCCGAGTCCAAGAAAAAGGACCACGCCACAGAACGCAATAAGAACCCCCGTCATTGCCGCTACGTGCGCGGCGCTCAGCCTTTTCCTGAATGCCATAGTGACCAAGACAACGGCAACGGAAACAGTGGTCCCCACCCAGCCGCCGCGCGAGAAAGTGAGCACCAGCGCGAAAAAACCCATCAACAGAGCGCCGGCCAAGAAGAACTTGCGTCTGCGATTAATGCCGGAAAACAGACTTGCCGTCAGCAGCGCTACGGGGAAAACCAGCCATGAGCCCAAGGTGTTGCTCGCTCCAACCGACCCCGTGACCCGGCTGAGGGTCATTTCGCCGGAAGAAAGCTCGCTGTTAAGCCCGCTCACTCCTCCCGAAAATACCGTAACGTCAAAGTAGTACTGCGCTATGGCAACCAGCCCCTCAAAGGCGAGGGAAACGGCAATAGCGGCAACCAGAATCCCAAAAGCGCCGCGGTCCCTCAGAAGGATGCGGAGGGCGGCATAGGCAAGAGCGTACTTGACATACCGTGCAAGCTCGAAAAAAGCAAGCGAATAATCCTGGGCGTTGAACAGGGAAAGCGCGCACGCCGCAAGAAACACTGCTACCGCCGTGTCAAGGCCGGTCCATTTCGGGAAAGCCTGTTTGTTCTGGAAAACCCGGAAAAAGGCGATTCCAAGGAAAATGACAAGCGGGATGTCGGAAAGAACGATAACCGGCTCCCCAATGGCAAACCCCTCCTGTGAGTAGGGCGATCCCAACAGGTTGTGTTGCGAAAGCAGCCGGTACTGCGTAGCGAATGCCCCAAGCACAACAAATGCAAATAGGGAAAAGGCGGCGCTATACCGGTGCAGTGCGATGAGTGCCGTGCCGACGGCCAGGGCCAGACAGGCAGCCACAAAGAATTTCGTGGGCATTTGAGAGGTCGCATGCACCACGAACGTCCCCGTGATTACCAATGCGCACAGGATGCCGGCGTGTACTATCGCAACGGGAACCGTTTGGCCGTCAAGGATTCTTCCCTTTTCGGAAATCGGTTTCATACTGCCCGCCTTGCCGGTTCCCTAAGGGCATTTCCGGCGAGCGAAACAACTTCTTCCACCGTAACGCTCAAAATCGCCTGCCTTCCCGCCTCGCCCGCGGAATACGCTGTTGTGGCGTCGGTCATGTGCGTTGGCGGTAGTTTGTCTATCTCAAAACATTTGTTTCCCCAGTGATGGTGTTTGCGGCGGTTGCCGTTTCCGAAAATTGTAAGCGTGGGCACCTGCAATGCCGCCGCCGAATGGCCCAACCCGGTGTCCGATGATATGAACAGGCGGCACACCGCAATAATGCCGCACACGACGCCAAACCCGAGTCCAACGGCGGGAATAATGCTTGTTCCTCGAAATGCGTCCAGATAATGGGTCTCCCCTGGCCCAAAAAAGACTACGACCCTGTATCCATAATCCCGCGTGACGTGGGCAGCCACTGCTGCAAACCGGTCTGCGGGCCAATAGGGTTTGCGCTCGTTTGCGCCGCCGGGATGAATCCCGACGACGATGTCCGTTTCAATAACGCCATGCGCAATCAGAAAAGTGCGGGCCAGCCGCTTGTCGTTTTCGTCAAGCACAAGGCGGAGCGAGGTGTCGAACGAGGAAAATCCAATGAGCCTCAGGTTGTCCAAACAGTTCTCAACGGCATGCCTGCGGTTGTCCCAGGTAATAAAACGCGTGTAGCACCGTGAGGTGTACCCGCTTTTGCTTTCCACATGCGGCCCGATGCGTATTTTTGCCCCGCACAGCAGCGTGATGAGCGCTTCTCCCGGCGTAATGCCTCCGGCCAGCAAGTACATGCTCGCATCGAACCTTTGCAGTCTGAGCCTGCACACAGTCGCGATTTCCCACAATAGGCAGCAGATGCCGACCCAAATATTTTTGAAAGCGGCGCCGCACGAGGGAAAAAGTTTGAGCACGCCGATTCCAGGGTAATGGAAAAATTCCGCGACATCCGGATTCTTCTTGAGCAGCTCTGGTGGGAGGTCATCGCGAAGCACCACGGTGATTCTGGAATCCGGGAGCAGTTTCTTTATCGATGAAAGAAGGGGCGTTCCCAGGATAAGGTCTCCAATACCGCACCAGGCGAAGACAAGGAACCTGGGCCTCCTGGAGAGCCTCACGGGCGTTTGAGGCGTGGACTGTGGTATCTTACGTTTCATCTGCACCTGTCTCAATCTTGAGACCGAACGTAATTATTGACGATCGCTTCCGCGCATCGGAAACGGTTTTTTTGAACTCCGCGTGGAGCGGATGGCCCGGAAAATGCACGGCATCTTTTTCGAACTCGTAGCGCATAGCCTTTCCCCAATTCGCAAGCGGCGTCATAAACACCATATCAACGCCGAACTCCTGCGCCATGTCGATAAACAACGGAATTTCCCTGAAGTTTCGCGCGCTCATCACAAAGTTGAAAACCAGCCGCTCAACTTCGCCCGTGCGGCGAAGCAGGCTCACAAATTTGATGTTGTCAACCAGTCTCGTCCATGACCCGCCTACCCGGATCGACTCGTAAGTCGGCCCGGTGGCCGCGTCTATGGAAACGTCTATCCGTTTTACTAGGCTTCGCCCCTCGCCCAGGCTTTCCCAGAGACGCTCATTGAGCAATTGACCGTTGGTGACGACATGCACTTTGAGACGGGGAAAAGCTTTTCGGGACATCGACCGGAGCAGCGCCAGGGAGAAAGGACTGTAAAAGACCTCACCGGCCCCGGACAATTCGATTTCCAGGAGGTTCTCGCCTATCGAATGAATGTATTCGGACGCTTTGTCGAGAAACGCCGATTCCTCCTTGCCAAGCGTCGTGGTGCGCGTCGACCGGCACGACGCGCAGGAGAGATTACACCGTTTGTCGCAAGCAAGTGCAATGGACCGGGGGGAATAATTGAGTCTGGTGTCGCCGTTTTGAAACGCCGCAAGAACCTCCGCATCGCTTTGCAGACCGTCCGGGTACAATCCTGCTCCGACGCCGGCCATGTTGAGTTTCTTGTTTGCCAACCTCGGGAGTTTGCCGTTCATAAAGAACATGCATTGGTCCCTGCGGCACACGCTATCGAGCCTGCTGGAAAGCATCGCTGTGCGGTACGTCCTCGCGATTGCCCCGTTCCATGCGGATTCGAATGACCGGACGTTGGAACCAATACCGAGCGGCATCGTAACGAATCCCGGACAACAGGGATAAAGCCAGCCGCCGGGCGAAATGTGCATGTAGTAGAAAGGCCGCAGGCAGGTGAGGCCGGTAGGGGGCCCAGAAAGCAGGCCGACGCCCGCCTCCACCTGTTTCTTTGCCAGGCCGAGCCTGTCTCGCAACGAAAGTGCCATCAAATATCCCTTTGCGCAGCCCATTGCGTTGCGCGAGTCGAATGTTCTAGACGTTAACGGCAGGCCTGATCCTTACTGCAAATTTTGCCGCCACGTGCCGCGCCAAAGACCGTGCAGAACCCGGGAGCGTGGGATCGAACCCTATACATGCCGCGGCGAACAATAGGGCGACCAGTAGCCTGAGCCAAATTGCTCCCACCGCGTTTATGACCACAAAGCAGACAACCGCCGCGCCAACCGCTGGGCCGATTTTCTTCCACGGATACTTTACGGGATAGTAATGCTGCGCCAGGAAGAATGTGATGCACAGGTATATACCGTATCCACCCGTCTGGGCAAGCGCCGCTCCCGCAGCGTGAAACCGGGGTATCAGCGCAAGATTCAGCCCGATGCAGGCCAGGGCGGACGCGATCATGCAACCGGCTTCCTGCACAAGCCTTCTTGTCAAGTGCAATCCGGGCGCAACGGTGTATTGCACTCCGTTAAGTACAAACCCGACAAGCAATGCCGACACCACGGGTCCCGAATCCGTAAAGCGGCCCCCGCCCAGAAACAAGAGTATAATGGGCTTGCATGCCTCCACGAGTAGCATCATAAAGCACAAGAACATTACCGCCAGCCCGGTAACGCGTCCGAATACCACGCGCGCCTCCGGGTTGTTTGCCTGGGAATAGAAGTATGGCTGCCAGGCGGTTGCAAACGGCGCAAGAATCATGGTGTCGAGGATCATGGCGATCTTAAAACCCATCACCAGGGTCCCCACCTCGGCCAGGCCGCAGAAATGCGGCAGCATGTATCTGCCTGCCGTTTCCACCGCTTTTCGCGCCGCCGCATTGGGCAACTGCGGCAGGCCATAGGCGAACATGGGCCTTAGCAGGCCGAAATCAAAGTTGAGGCGCGCGTATTTTAGAAAACCCGGCAGCAGTCCCGCGGCGCCAACCGAGTTTGTGGCCAGGCCTATCACCAGCAACGTGGTGAGCGAACACCGGTGCATTAGGACTGCGGCCACGACGAGCCCGCCGTTCACCAGCGTGATAATCACCGACCAGAACATGTACGTTTTGGAAATCTGCAGCGTGCGCAGTACCGCGAACGGAAGCGAAACGATTGAAGAAATCAAAATGATCCCGGCGCACCATTGCATCCACACCGTCTTTCCGTTTCCCGCAAAAATGAGGGCTGCCAGCTGCGAGGAAAAGACAAAGACCACAAGGGCGATGATGGCGACGAGCGGGACGACAAGATTGACAAGCGCTCCAACCATGCGGCGGCGGGTGTCTTCGCTATCCGCCGAAAGATAAAACCCCCGAACCATGCCCAGCGGCAGCCCCATACCCGCCACCAGTTGCACTATCATCACGAACTGCATCACCTGGTCCATGGCGCCGAACTCTTCTTTGGTCAAGCTGCGTGCGTACAGGGGGATCAAAAAGAAGCTCACCGCGCTTTGGACCACGGTAGCCGTCATGTAGAGCGTGGTACTGGAGGCAAGAAAACGCAGCGACTGTGCGGGGCGGTTCATGCGCGCGCCTTCCCGTGCTTCGCGAGGCGGCTCGCGCGCGCGAATTCGCATGCCGCAACAACCTGTCTTCCCCGGTCGAACCAGGTGTGCCTGCGCATGATGAATTCCCTGGAGCTCCTGCCAAGATCGGGCTTGCGTCCCAGCGCCGCTGCCGCAGACCGCAAGGCCGCTTCGAGCCCGCCGGCGTCTTCCGGGTCGTACAGAAATGCCGAGGCCAGGCCGCTCAGAAATTCCTTGATCTGGCCCTGGCCGCTCGCCACCATCACTTTTGCCATCGACATTGACTCAAACATCTTCATAGGGGAAAAATGAAATAGTTTGTGCCGTGGATAGGGCATTACCGCTATGTCCATGACGTCCATGAATAGCGGCATGCGGAAATACTCGACCGGCCCGGTATACACAATCGCACTCCGAGCGGGCTCGGGGATCTTTTCGATGCCCGCCGCTTGCGGGTCTTCCAGAGCGCCGACTACGATCAGCCGGAGGCCGGGGATATCGGCATGCAGCCGGGCAAAAGCCGAAAGCAGAAGACCCAGCCCGTGCCAGAACCGTTGATTTCCGCAGAAGCCAAGCACAATGTCCGTTTCGGAAAAGCCGAGCCGCTCCCTCATGGTCGTGCGCGCGCGGGGCGGCAAAGGAGTAAAGATATCGGGGTCTGCGCCGTTCGGACATTCAAACAGACGCTGAGCGGCAATTCCCTTTTGTTTCCAGAGGTCGCCGCAGATGGAATTGATATGCAGAATCGCGTCCGCCCGCCTGGCCCTGGCAAGGTCCAGGCTTACGGGCCACCGAGATTTGTACCCGTGAAGCGCCCCAAGTTCTTCAACCGGGCCGTCGGTGCTCAATACCAGGGGAATACCCGCAATTCGGCATGAGATCAAAAACGAAAAGACATGATCCGGACGCGCAACAACCACATCGGGCGAGAAGCGGCGGATCTGACGCAGTTCCACAGGCACAAACCGAAACGCAGAAACAATGGAGAGCACGGTCTTTACAGTGGAGATTTTTGCGGCGGATTCGTTTCCGTCCGCACTCCGCTGCGCGACCGATTGGGAAGCCGCGGGCCCCGGGCGAGCCGGCGTCGCCATTACCGTGAAACTCTTGTTTGACCAGGGAAACGCGACGGTAAAATCGTCGGTCTGCGCGGTGGTGAGCATGGTGAAAAACCATCGCGCCTGTTTCATGCGGCGGTGGCACAAACAGAATTGTACGGTATGCCCGGTTTTTGCGGCGCCGCGCGTTAATTCGAAAGACCTGAGAAGAACGGGCAGGTAGTCGCGGGTGTAATCGAAGTAGAGGATTCTCATATGATGCCGCACCGCGCTACTGCCGCGCCTGCGCGACCCGGACCGTGGTCAGGGAGGACGCCTGCTTGCGAAATAAGAACGACACGCATAGGCGTTTCCATGCCAATAGCTCGAACAGGGCGACAATAAAAGACACGGTATGGTACGGCAACACGGTGATTCGCGGCAGGAGAAAATGGTTTGCGCCCTGTGCAACCAGGTCCTTTTCCGTGGTGACGGCATTGGAAATGCCCGCCTGCGAAAGGACAGAAGTTTGTTGCGGGTCGATATCCTCGGCCCTTCCAAAAGGATAGGCAAAACTTGAAACCGGTATTCCCGCGCTTCGCAATTCCCGGACAGACTCGACAATTTCCCGGCCGGCGCGTCCTGCCGACCGCGAAAGACGGGAATGGGAGACCGTGTGCGCGCCTATCTCGTGGCCGCGCGAAGCGAGCGCCGCGATTTGCGCGCCGGACATCAACAGTCGCGACGGGGCGAACTCGTGCTTCTTTTTGTCAAGAACTGTCCGGAAGTCCGCCACGATCGATTCGCGCTCTTCCTGATCCATGTCGAGCAGGCTCAGGAACAGCTTTTCCGAAGGAGCTTTTCGCTCTTTTTCCCCACGGACCGCCACGTTCTTCACCATTTCCCGGATTTCAGGCGACACAGCAACCACGGCCGTAGCGTCGGCCGGCGTCACGGTTTCGCAGAACTCGCCCACCACGTCGTTCCACAGAATGTTCTGCCAACAAAAAGGCGCCGCCGTGACATAGAAGACACCACGGATATTGTTTGCGGCGAGAATCGGCGCCGCGTGTTCGAATGCATCCCGGTAGCCGTCGTCAAATGTGAACACCAAGCCGTCCTTCGACAACTTCGATGATTCCTTTAGGCTGTCGACAACCTCGCGCATCCTCATGACCTTAAATTGCCGGGTAAGCACGGAAACGTGCCTGGAAAAAACCGGTACGGAAGTTTGCACCGGAGAAATTAATCCCTGGCGTCGAGGAGAAACATGGTGGTAGGCAAGTATGCCGATAAAATGCTTCTTAAGAAGCCTGGTTCGCACGGCGCACGCGAAGGGCACGATTCCCGACATGTTCAGAAACCAGGCTGCGCAGACTTTTACAAAAGACGAAACTTGGGGCCGGTAGAACTTCATGACATGCCTTTAGAGCCATTGGTACAGGGATTCCGGAATGACGTTTACCCGCCTGTTGAAAATGCATCCGTCAACGGCATAGCCGTTGCGGTCCAGAATGTTGATCATCCGGAGCAGGGAATAGCGGTTCGTTTTCCCATAAGCCACAACTATGTAGATGGCGGTTGCATACGCGGCGAAAGAAAGGTAGAGCGGGTCGGCGCGATGCGCGGATATATCTACTACCAGATGAGAATAATTGAGGGACCTCAAAACAGTGACAAAGTGCGCAATCTGCTCCCGGTCCAGCGCCGGGGTGGACGGCATGACAACCTTGAGGGCGTCCGCGTTCTTGCACGGCCCCGCCCCTATTCTGCTCGACACGCCCGCCGCGGTCACCTCGTCGCCGGAGGTGAAATAAAAATGGGGCTTTCGCGACGATCTCGCATCGTGTTCGGGAGGCAGGATTTCGGCCCAGAGGACCCGGTGACCGGACTGCGCCGCCAGCGGGATGGAAAGCGATGCGGCCACGAAACTCGTGCCGCTTACCACGGAAGGACTGGTTATGAGCGTGAGTGAATTCTGTTCCTTGCGAACATGGTCCGCGACAGGCACCAGAATCCTGGAAGCGACCATCAGGTTGTCGTCGGACGAAGCGGCGGTCTTGGACTCGAACTCCTGAATGGAAGCCGCCACCGGCTTATGCGTAACGGATTCCACGTCGTGGAGTGAGAACAGCGACGAAGACAGCCTGTTGCGGCCGAACGCATAGAGAACGCCGAACAGGGGACCAAGAATCAGCGAAATCAGGATGCTCGATGCCCGCTTGGGGGCAACGGGCTTGGAGGACGCGTGGCCGTATTCCACCACCCGGATCGAACTTATTGCCGCATTGTCAAGATACGAATTGATTACCATTTCGTTGGATTTCTGCGCACTTATTTCGATGGCATCCTTGATGGCCGTAATCTCCCGTTCGAGCCTGCTGATGCGTATGCTGCTGTGTTCGAGCAGGCTGAACCGTTCCTGGTACTGGGCGATAAGCTGTTTCCATGATTCGATGCTCACCTTGACCCGGTTCCCTATGAATTGTTTGAGTTCGCTCACTTCCTTTTCCGCGGCAATCACCTTTCCTTCGCCTTTGCCGTAGCGCGACGTAAGCTCAAGAAGTCGAAGCTCAGCGTCGGTGAGCCGGGTTTGCAATTGCGCGAACGCAGGGTCGTCCGATAAATTCGCAAGATCGGCGGTTGTAATACGATTGACGTTGATCCTCTGGAGAATGGGTAATTTTGCCTGAGCCTCGGTAAGCTTCTTTTCAATTTCCTGATGTTCCAGGTCCATGTCGACGACGCCTTTTCTCGTCTTGAACTCCTTGAGCGTGTCCTCTTTTTCGTGAAGCTTGGTCTTGAAGTCTTCGCCGATGGATTGCATGGCCGTGGCCGCGCCGGCATTGCTGTACACGGTAAGGTGATGCGTAATATAGGCGTCAACCAGCGCGTTGACAACGTCGCGCGCCTGTTCGGGCGTTGACGCGCGGTAGGAAAGCGTGATGATCGCCGTTCTCTTGACAAAATCGATGTGGAGTCCGCTTTTCAGGTTCGACACGGCCGTTTCTTCGGGAGTCCCATCCGAGCGTTTGAGGCCGACGGCCACCAGCGCCCCGCGCACGGCTTTTCCCGCAAATGCCGCGACCCGCGCCGGAAATGGCCGCGCTCCGGACGGCGCGGCGTCCAAGTGCAGCTTGTCGACAACGGCCTTGAGCACCGGGTAGCTCAGGATGATCTGCACCTCGTTGGCGATGTCCTCGAGGCTCACTTGGAAATACGTTTGGATGTTGGAGGTGTTCTGGTCGGGAATAAAGGGACGCTTGTCTCGGCCCGGCACCACAAGTATCATAGCCTGGGATTCGTAGCTTGGCGGCTGGGTGTAGACCGAGACAATGGTGAACAAAACGATAATCGCCGCTACCGCCAGAATCTCACGCTTCCACCGGAACATGATTGAGGCAAATTCTTTTAGCACGAAGGTTCCATGCCCTTGTTAAGGTTATGAGGCCCGCGAAGCGCAATCGAGTTCAGAAACTGATCGTCGGGGACAGGCCCACGCCGATCGGAATCATCTTTCTTATGTATTCGTCAACCCAGACATCCAGGTTGGTGATGGCTTTGGACGGAACGAACACAACGTCGCCCGCAGAAAGCTGTAATTGCGAAACAGTAATCAGATCGCCTTTGAAGTCGATGCGCCGCGTCATTACCTTGGAACCGTTCCGCTGGATAACGATGAGCGTAGACAAATGGGCACTCGTAAGCCACCCGCCCGCCAGGCCCAGCGCGGTGCTCAGCGTGATCCTGCCCGAAACCGGAAAAGCCCCGGGCTTATTGACCTCTCCGAGCACGGTAACCGCGCTCAGACTCGAATTCTCGTACAGCGGGATAATCTGCAGGGAAGAATAGCTCCTGTGGTACAGTCCCTCAACCGTGTCGATCAGCTCGGAAAACGTTTTGCCCACGCATCTGATTTTGGAAAGATGAGGAAGAACAATGGTGGAATCGTATCCCACAACGCAACGGAACACCGGCCCCTGGCCGTTGAGAGGCGACAGTGATGAAATGAGCTCCATGGTGCGCGAATTGAATCGTTCGAACGACACGAGGACCGACGCGCTCACCGTGAGGTGTTTGAGCGACGACTTGATCGCGTCTTCAACCACAACAACGGTCTTCCCGGCAGCAGAGACCGGCGGCGTTTCCGGAAGGTACAGTAAACCGTCGGGCGCAACGGTGTACACCCGCGACAGGTCGTCGCGGTCGGAAACCACGAGACGAATCTGATCGCCGGGCTCAAGCATGTAGCGGGCCGAATCTTGCATGGGCCTAATGGAATAGAAAAGCGAGATCTGGTCCCCGGGACGCAAAACGTATTCCCGTGTCGCAACATCCAGTTCCCGTACCTCGTCTCCCTGGTGTCTTAGTTTCCAATCGATGGCACAACCGGACAAAATAAGAAGAACGCCGGTCAATCCCATCGCAAACGCGCGTAAAAAAATCTTCTTTTCCATGGTCACCGTTCTATTCGAAAGTATCCGCTATACACCTTTTTGTTCTCTTCGTAGTCGGAAATCCGCATCTTGCAGGAATCTCCGATTTGGGTGGAATCCACCGTCCAGGAGAAACTGAGATTCGACGATGGCAGATTGCTCACAAGGTCTTTGCTGAAATTTGCAAAATGGGTATTGGATACGCTCAAGGAGATTCTTGTCTGGGTATAGGGCCAATTCGACGGAAGGCACCATTTGATTTGATACGTGGAACCCACTTTGAACATTTCGCCGCCCACGGGGTACAAAATGGTAAGAGTATCGCAGGTTACCGCGGGGGTGGTCGGGTTTGTGCCCGAGTCATTGCAAAACACTCCCAACAAGAGTCCTGCGCTCGCGCATGCCGCAATGAGAAACGTTGATTTCATCGAAGAGCCTTTCCGGTTGAGGTGGCCTCAAAACGCCGCCGACAGAATTCCAACTTCCGACTTTCTTCTTGCGCGTTAAAACAGGGTCGCCTTGACGCCAAGGACGATGGACCATTCGTTCACCAATGCCGTCAGGTCGGGCCCGTTCCATTTGCCCTGCGCGTCGCGCACGTCGTGCACGGGCTTGACTATAGCGAGATACAGCGGATGCTTGGGATTGGAGAATTCCATTCCGTAAATGAGTTGCGCCGACCAGGCGATATCGTCCGGATCGGGACGCGGATTGTAGTGAAGCACGCTGCCGTTCTGGAGTTCGTCGTGGATCCATGCAACGCCGAGGGGCGCCGAAAACGTGACGCCGAAGGACTGCATGATTTCGCGGTTGTCCCGCAGCCCAAAATAGCCGCTTGCGCAGAAGGAAGGCGGCGTATAGTCGCCCAGATCGTTTTCCCCGTAGGGCTTGAAACGGTAGTAGAACCTTTTGTTCCCCGTGCTGTCTTTGTAATCCTTGAAATAGGTGTTGAGAAACTCGTTCTTGCCGGTAAACAAACGCACCGAAACCGGGTTGGAATACGTCAGGTCGAAGAGCCAGATTCCCTTGTCCACGTCCTTGGAATACGAGAGCGTGAGCGATGGGACGGTGAGTCCGGTGCCCATCTGCATCGAAGAGGGCAATACAAAACTCGTTTTGTCGCTCCCGCGGACGATATTGTACTGGCCTGTGGGCAACCCGATAGTCAGCATGCACGAATATTCGCCTGCGGTCCCGAACGTAAACGAGCCGTCGAGCGAGACGTCTCCGATTCCGCCGCTCTGCTCGTATTGGCGGGCATAGAGCGTGGAAGGCTGAACCGAACCCGCTTTGTCCAGGAGGGGCACGATCACGTCAACCTGGGTGGTATAGGTGGGTTTGAAGCTAAATTGCGGCACGCTTGATAAAATGGAATGGTCTCGAAACAGCGAGTACCCGGCAAACGCCTGAACGTCGATAAGCCCGCCGCTCACGCCGTTTCCCACCCATTTGACGGTGTTGCCGCCGCTGGATCCCGACCCGCCCGCTCCGCATCCCCCCACGCATTCCCACGGAACCGCTACCCGGGAGAAATCGGAAGCGCCGGTTGAAGAACGCGGAAACAGCAGACCATTTTGACATAAAAGAACAAGGCCGAGCGCCGTGCACGCTCCGGCCGCAGCAACGGCGAAGCGGCCGATCCCGTGAATGATTGCCGTGTGGTGTTTCTTGGTTTGAGTCATTGGTTGCATGCCGTTTCCAACCGTTTCGCTACAGGCCAAAGTCGGCAAAACGGAATATATAGCCGTATATGTATCCGGTAACGAGAAAGCAGCCGTCTCGCGTGAGCCCGCCTTGAAACGGCAGGGGCGCCAGAGCGCTTTCCTGTTCGTAAAGCATGAGCCATCCGGGGCCGCCGTGGACTCTTCTGATAAGCGTCGACCCCAGGGATCCGTTGGCCGCAGACTGATCAAGCAGACTCTCAATGGGACCAACCTGGGTGCTGTAAAGAACGAAAAGATCACCGGTTCCGGCATTCTGCCACCAATGCGGCTCCGCAGCCATGCCGTTATGCAGCAGAAGGGGCTGGGAAGATCCGTTGAGTTGCTGCAGGTATGCCTCGCACGACAGGCTCCCGTTCTTGCAGTTGTACACGATCCAGTTTCCATCGGGGGAAATGAGCGGGCTTTCGCAATCAAAACCGTCCTTGCCCTGCGGCCGGGGAATCTGGACGAGTTGCGGGCTGGACTGGCTGTAGTCGATGTAGTAAATGGTCAGCCCGATGCCTCTCAGGTCTTTGGAAAACACGTAATGCACGGAATCGGTGCCGAAAAAGGCGCGAATCGTCTCCTTGTCGACCATGCCCGATGTGCTGTCGTAGGAGGTTGCCGGTATGCTAAACAGCGTTGGCGTTGCATTGTGCACAAGACCCGAAGGACCCTGGAAATGATCGGGCAACCAAACATGCGGGGTGGAATTCGCCTGCGACATACCGTTGTTGATCCGAAGAACTTCCTTGTCGGAAATCCGGACAATGTACGCGTCGGAATTCACGTCGTTGTCGCCCAGAAAGGCCGCATAGTCGGGGTGCCGTGACCATTCCGGGTTCTGCAACTCCGCTTGCGGGACAAAAGCCGGTTTCATGAGAAACCACCGGACCGTGTTGGAAGAGTCAATAATAGTGAGTCTGTCGTGGGCATTCGGTGCCGTTGCGGGGTATTGCGACGCCCACTCCTGAGGGATATTAATATTGAGGGCGCCTTCCAGGTTCAAAAACAGCATGCACCCTCTAAAATTCTGCGTGTCCTGCGAGGCGGAAGGATTGCATATCTGGCGGCCGGTATTTACGGAGTAGAGCTGCAATCGCGAGTTCGTCGTGTCGGTGGATTTTGCAAAGGGTTGCGGCTGGTACTGTGGAGCATAGGGGAAGTTACACCCGACCGCGCAGACAAATACCGAAAATATATGCAACAATCCGCGTTTGACGCGGGAACCGACGGCTGCGCGAGCCAAATCGTGGCAGGTGCCCGGGACATGATCCGGGCGAAGAGCGCTCATGAAATTGCCGACACGTGCCACGTAAGATTGACTTTCCGTTGTAAGGTGAGGTAATAAATTACCCGGCAATTGTGAGCATTGCGTCAGAAACACATTATTCGTTCATTGCCGGGAATTCGCTAAAGATTTGTCCGATGTGGAAGCGCGACCGAGGCTGGGGCAACCGGCCCCCGCGTCCCGGCACGCGCGTCACGGAGCATCTACAATGGGCTTTGTCGCACTCGCGCAGGCAAGGCATCGGGAAGAGTTACCCCGCGTCCTGCCGCACGAATCCCACCCAAAACGCTGCGGAGCGATGACCCGCGGCAGACTCTCCTATTTCGTCGCTGGAATCATGTTCCCCTGGTCCTGCTGCTTACCGGACTCGTTGGAAGTCCCGGATGCCGAAGGCTTCAACTGCACTGTGGAAGACGGCGTACCGCCTGCGTTGTCTTCCATCACGATACCGAGTCCCTTTGCAAACCAGCGGTATTGCGCCGACCCCCTGCCGGTTCGAGAAATCTTCAAGGCCAAGATATTCTTGCCGCCCACGTAGACCGAATCAAAACTTTCCGCCTTGCACCTAACCGTATCCTTGAATGCGCCGCTGCCATTGACATACAACCACGTGTCATTCGGGCTTGTTCTCTCGGCTATCACCAGAACGGGCTCCGGATAGACTATTTTGGTTCCAAAACCCTGAATGCCGGCGCAAAAAATGGAATCGCTTCTGGCAAACCAGAATTCGGTTTTCATTGCCGGAGTAGCGGCGCTGCCGCGATGCCACTCAAGCATAAAGCAGGATTTCCCGCCAACTGTTTCCGGGGGCTTGATCTGAATTATGTTGATCTGACCGTTAAGCGTAAACGACCAGAGCGTGTTGGCCGTGAGCGAAACATAGGAATTGCCCTTGTTGGCCGGGTAAACTAAGCCGAATGCCAGCAAGAGCGCAATTGCCGATAATTTTTGGAACATGTCTTGAGACCTACTTTGTGAGAGGTGTGAAATTAACGATTGTTCTGGAAAACCGTGCGCCGTTCTCATACCACACCGCAATCAGCGGTCTTGTCGAACGGATATGTTCGTTTCGAATCGCTTCGTCGAGGTTTCCAAGAGTCACGTCCCGGATCTTTGCCGCCAGGCGGCCGTCGAGTGTATACAGATCAACGGAAACAGGACCATTGAAAAGCGGCGAGGGCATGATGTCGCGAGAGCCGCTAATTGAAGTGGGCACGGGGTACATGGTGACGCCGATCGAGTCAAGCACGCCGTCAAAGATGCTTGCCTTCGAAGTGTCGGAGGCGATCTGGCCCCACGTTGCCGCCTTGGGAGCGTTGTAACCGGTCTTGACAATAGTTAAGTAACCGCCCTTGAGGCCGTAAGCGTTGACGCCCCGGATAGCAAAAGTTCCGTCGTCTCCGGTGGAGGAATACAGCGTATCATACGATGGGGCGGTTAAGTCCACGGGATACAACACAAACGGATTTTTGAAGTAAAATTTTACCGCTGCCCCGGAAACCGGCGTTCCCATTTTGCTGTCCAAGACCGTGCCTCTTACCATAAGAGTGTCGGGCGCCGGCGAGACCGATCCCACGCTGAAGTTGACAACAATGGTGTCGGCAACACCGTCGGCCCTGTTTGCAGTGCCGGGAACGGATGCGGTCTTCGTCTTGTATTGGTATGCGTAATTGTAGCTGGTGTTGATCGTCCAGGCGCTCACCGGCACCATGGGAGTGCATGCCTGGCAGTCACCTGCGTCCATAATGAGAAATCTTCCCTGAGCGTTTGTCGTCGTTTCTTTTTGGGGATTAGATGATAAAACGCCCCTGGCCGCAACCCGGATTCCGGCTACCGGCGCATTGGAATTTGTGGAATCGGTTACCGTACCTGTGAAAACGACATTGTCACTGCACCAGGCGTAGGAGAACAGCAACCCGGCCAAAAGCATCATCGAACGCATTCTTCTTTCCACAATCAGCTCCTTCCGTTTATAGATAATTTGAACGATCCAAGAAAATTCGTTTCGAACGTTTGTCAAGTATTAGGAAATTGCTAAAATCACGTTATCGTGAAGATTTCGGCAAATTGAGCGGCAGGAAATGAGGCGCTTGGTTTGTTTGGGGCTTGTCCGAATTCTTGACCGAGGCGCTCAGACCCGACAATGACGATGTGCTGATTTCGTGAGGCGCGTAATCGGCAAAACTGTTTTGCTGCGCCCCTGGGCCATCGTGAGTATTGGGGATAATCGGCGTCGGTGAGGGATTATCCGTTTGCACCGGAAACGTCTGGCCCACTTGGGAAAAGGGAGCAACGGGTTGGGCCGCAGGCGTTGAATTGACATTGCCAACCGAAGCTGCCACCGCCGCCGCCAACAGGCCTGGCGCTTGGGAGGCGGTATCGGCCGCAGGGTTTGCAAAGACATTTTTGTCCCGGCCTGTTGATTGAAATGCGTTTGTGGTTTTCCCTGGCTGTTCCACTGCAGCTGCATGGCTTGGGACATTGGATATGCCAGCCCAGAATCGAACAGATCGCCCTGCCCCACTTTCCACAAAACGAACCGGCAATTCCTTTTGTACTACTACCCCGCCCGGCACGGTGACAGAGAATCGCTGCGGAAGACAGAATCCCGAGTCGTTTGTAAACTGCATGAATAGTGTTGCGGTCCTTTCCCCGAAAGGTGAGCTTTGTTTGTCGGGGCTGAGAGTAACCGACTGCAAGAGGATGCCAACGTTTGCGTTTGCGTCCGCGCCGTGGTCCGGCGAAAACGCACCCTTTGCGAGATACTTGCGGATCGCCCTGTAATCTTGCCGTGACGTGTGAATTGTGACTGTGTCGTTGAAGACCGACGCCCGCGGCGCCTGCTCAACCGCATCGGCCACCTGATTGGCCGCCCGCTTTACACTATTAAGAAACTCGCAGGCGCTTGGCGCCGCCCGCACCGGAAACACCACTAACCCTGCGGCAAAGGGAATGAAGGCCCACCAGTACGATGCAGCACCTCTGCGAGCGTTGTTTGGCATCTGGCAAATCCTTAAGGCTAGATTCCGCAGATAATACTCAATGATTTTCTAGTTTAAAGAGAAAGGCCCCGCCGGCCGGAGATGGCCGGGGGGCCCGAACACACAAATCAGGCGATTTGCATTAGTTCTTGATTTCGAAGCGGGAAGATGCTGTAACCACTTTGCCGCCATTGAGGCTGATGGACGTTGTGAGAACGTGCTGGCCAAAGTAGTTGTAGTTTCCGCCGGCCAGAATGCTGCCGGAAACGCCAGGAATCTTCAGGTACGTGCCGCCGCAACTCGTGGGGCCGTAGTTACTCAGGAAAATCGGAAGGACGATACCGGTGATATCGTTTCCGTCAAGCGTTACGCTTGCGTTGTTCGGAACCGCACTGGGATCATTGATTTCGTACATGATGTCGAAGTTGGTATTTGCGGTAAGAACTGCATTCTCAGGAAAAACCGAGAGCGGCCGTGTGAGACAGCCCATCTGAGAAAGCTTGGTCCATCCGTCGCACCACAGAGCTGCGTTGGGGTCAAAGGCGCCAACGTACGGGGTCTGATCAAAGAAACCGTCGCCGGGGTTGGCAACGTAGGCATTGGGGCTGGTTGCAGGACTGTTAAGGCAAGGACGGGGATCGCAAGCCGCAAAGTTGAACTCGCGCGATACGCCGCGGAGCTGGGGATCCACGTTGCAGAAGCACTTGTTCGCCGGAGTGTTAAGCCATGCAACGGACTGCGCTGCCTGGCCATTATCGTCGAACACAAGCCTGTCCCATGTCATAGTAGCATCGTCGGCGCCGGCCTTTGTGTGATAGACCATGAGGCCGGTCCACTTGGGCCCATTGGCATTGCCGATGGGTGCTTGGCCAAAAGGCTTGATGTCGTGGTTCCTCATCCAGAATGCGTAGTTCATCTGGTCCATACCGATGATGTTCCGGTAGTCGCCTTTGAGTGAGTCGGCAAGCTGCCAGATGAAATTTGCGCCGTAGTTCTGGTTGTCGACGCCGGCGTCGCCGGTATTGTTGGTATATTTGCCGCAGCCGAGAACGGTCATATTGCAGATCGTGGGTCCCTTTGTGGTATGCCAGGGATCGTCGAAATGCTTGAGGTTGTCCCATTCACCGCAACGGTTTCCCATCCAGTTGAGTTCAACGGCAAACATATACTGCATCTTGCCTTCGTATCCGCAGTCGATATCGAACTGATCGTCGTCGCAAAAGGAATTGCAGACGTACTTCTGATTCACGTTGCCGCCAAAAAATTCTTCGGCGTCATCGTAGTTCGACATAACTTCGAGATGGTCCATGGTGGTGCCTGCGCCCACGCAATAAAGGGAAATCCCGTTGATTTCGGAGTTGGTGGCCCTGCCTGCGCCGCCGTGACGAACCGAGAGATACTCGTATTCACCGGAATTGTCGTTAAAATCAACCGGACCTTTTCCGTACACTGTGATGCTGTCAGGTTCGTATTGGGCAATTCCTTCCATTGCGGGATAAACGCCTGCCGGATAGGGAGCATTGGCAACAGGCCCAAGCCCTTTGATAATGAGGCCGCCCCACATTCCCTTGACGCCAGGACCAAAACTGGCCAGGTCGCGGTAGTCGTCGCCGAAACCGGTCATCACAATGGTGGAATCCTTTGTTCCAACCATATGGGCTTTTCCGCGTTCCATAATGATAAGGGAAGAGCCATAGGAACAGGAATTATAAGTAACTTTGGGGTCCTGATTCAGCTTGGAATACGTTCCGCCGTAAATCCAGTTGCCCGGCTTCACCGTGAGCTGGCCATAGACCTTAACGTCCTGGTCGAGATAGAAAGGCATTGTGTCGTCCCACGTGACGTTGTCGGCGGGCATGATATCGGACATAAGATGGTGATAGGCAATTTCGATACCGGGAGTATTGTGGTACTTGCAACCCGGGGCAGGCTTGTGGTCTACCCAGTAGGACATCGTAGCCTGCGCAAAGAGCGACACCGTAAATGCTGCGGTGAGCGCTGCGGCCTTGATAAGAGTGCTGCGATTCATGAAATCCTCCTAATTGAGAGTTAAGAAACAGAATTCGTCAAAGAAGCGAAAGAACCGTCCAAAGGTCCGAAATCCTTTGGAAACATAGAGTTATAGCGTGCCAATTCCTCCTTTCTGTAATCACGCTGAAATGCATAGGATCGCAAGACGGATTCGTACGTCGAGATAAATAAAATCGATTCTCATCGTTTGGAGATTATAAGGTTTCCATGTCTTCTCAATTAAATCGGACCTTTCGCGGAAGACAATGGCTACTTTGCCTTCCTCCACGTCTTTGAAAAAAAACGCGCTCTATCGCATTTGGAGTCGTCCACGGGATCGAACACGAGGCTGTCTCCCGCCATTTTGACCCGGTAGATTCCGGGCACTGCCGTGCCGCAGTAAAAATCCACAAAGTGGATCAGATCCTCGCTGATCTGGTAATTGCCGTTAAACTGCATGCCGTCGCGCAGGAATTTGAGAAAGTATGTTCCATTCTCATTGATTACAAGCTCGGGCAGCTTGGGATGATGCATGTTTATCCATGTGCCAACCAGACGGCTTGCCGATATGCCTCCCTTGGTTTCCGGTTTCTTGCCGCAGCCGGGAAAGACCATTGCGACCGCAAGAACGGCCGAGACAAAACAAACTTGGCGGAACGATTTCATGAGATGGATTGTCCTTTGCGAAAACAAAGAAGATCGAAGACTGCCGCAAAATAACGGCTGGATGATTCCCGACAACTACTTGACTTCGATAAAGTCGATTATCTGCAGCGTGTCGCCGGCCAGTATACGCGCGTTGCCGGAAATCTTGAGCGAATGCATTGTGCAATCGCCCCTCGGGCTTCTGATGTCGTTATAGATCCCGGATACCGATGAAAAGGCGAGTTTGTAAATTTTGCCGTCGGTCATATAGATGGAATAGCCTGACTGCACATTATCGTGCACAATATTTCTATTGAGCTTCGGCAAAAAGGCCACAAGGCTGTCTTTGTGTTCGCCCAAAGACTTGTTGTCGATAACCGTGCCGGTGAACTTCATGACCTTGGAGGTTTTTGATTTGATCTGGAATCCGGGCTGATCCGCATGTGCATTCACGAACAGGAATGCCGCAACGAAAATAAACACGGCTTTGCTGAACATTCTTACTCCTCTGCAAAATGGTTAATAGATGCGTGGTCGGGAAAACGTTTTTCGTCTCTGCGCTGGGCCAAACCGGGTCTTTCGGCAACTGGATCTTGGTCTCTCGCCTCCGGAATAGTCCTGGAAAATCAGGACCATCGCTTCTCCACAAAAAATTGACTTCTGCAACAGACGCTACCGTGGGTTCACGCTCAGCGAATACGTGCCGTTCCGGAACACGACAACGACGCCTGAGCCTGGAATGTTCCTGCCCTGTTTAGCGCCGGCCGCAGCGGAGGTGATTTTCCTACCGGTTATCGTGTAAAACACGGCGTTTTTAGCGTCCGCGTTTGCCGGACCATACGCAGGCCTTGCATGGAGGTTCCCAAGGGGAGCCACGGAACTTGCCGGTGATTCTGCCCACAAATCGGCGTGATGGCTATTCCCGGCCTTGTTCGGCGGCACCATCGTGACGGTATCCAGGCCAATAAGCAGGGTTGAATCGGTCTTCACGATTTTAATGTTGCCGGTTCCGTTGTCGCCGCTTATGGCATTGGTAACGAGCAGAAATATATTGGCCGAGTAGGAGGCCATGCGAAGCTCGCTGAACATGCCGATCATGTTGAGGGTGGCCATGTCCGTAGGCTGCATACCGGCCGTATCGTTTGGCCCTTTTACTTCCCACCGGTCATGATCCGCGGTTGTCTTGACAAGCCGGTAGGAATTGTCGTAGGGCATGGACGGCCAGCACCCACCGATGTTTTGAACGAGCATTCCGCCTCCCCGGTTGACAACCTCCATGGGAGCCACTTCGTTGCCGTACGGCCCAAGGCAACCGCCGAAGACTTTCCCATCGGCCGATGTTCGCAGCCACTCCGTTTGGGGATGTATCCCGGCAAGGACCAGAGAATCGGAAAGGGAATCGTCGATGTTAATCTTGTAGATGCTGTCCGCAAAAAGGGATTGGTTCCTGGCATAGATGGCGTATTCCTTCTGAGACGCCGGGTCGTACCACAAACAGGCGGTCATGCCTTTTGCTATCCGCCGGGGCGTTGCGTTTTTCGACCAGTCTACAACAAAAGAATAGACGCTGTCAACATCGGGTTTTGTTCCCCACAATCGAGTGAACACGATTCTCTTTCCGTCGTGCGTAATGAGCGGGTTTTGATAATTCATCATTGCTGTCTGAAGCGTATCTTCTTTGCCGGAATCGGAATCAAACCCGACAAGGACTTCGTCGGTATAGAAATCGGATGTGGGAAAATCATCGGCTTTGGCGATTGAAGTCCTTTCGAAAACCACTTTGACATGGTTGCTGCCGGCCAGGGTCTTGAGCTTGGTTGTCATGTCGCCAGAAGCGGCAAATGACGTCTGAGAAGCCACGAGTATGAATGCAATTGCGGGCAAAATCTTGGATATTGTGGAGGATTGAATCATTGAGCAACCTCTTTCTTATATAATAGAAGGAGTGAGGCCGATTAGTTTCTTCGATTGAGAGTGTTAAATTAGGCGGCACTTGTTACGATTTGATAAGAATTCGAATAAAAAATTGTTCCGGTGTCCCCGGATGGAAACCGGGGCGCAATCGTGTGAGGAGGTTTCGGCTCTGGCCCTTGCTTCGCCTGCGGTAGTGCGGCAGAAAACCCAAGAATTTATCTTGACAATCAATATTCTCACCGCCCCCTTATCCTGCTCTAATAATCTCGAACTTTTTTCTATCTACACTTTTTTTTCAGGAGGTTCCTATGGTAGTCAACCGCGCGCGCATTCTTAGGCAACTTTGGAAATTCCGGGTGCTGGGAATGAGTCTCTTGTTTACCGTCGTGTTTATTTCACTTGCCGTGGCGATTTCCGGTTCGAGCCGGAAAATCAAGGTTATGCCGCTGGGCGATTCCATTACCGGCTCGTTTTCCGGTATGGCGAGCTACCGGTTCTGGCTGTGGGAAGAGCTCGTTGCGGCGGGATTTGGCGACAAGGTTCAATTCGTGGGTCAGCGATGCGGCACAGGAGACCAGGACAGCGGCGGTTATGGTGGGAGCCCGTGTGGCCAACCCAAGTACGATTGCAGCGTGTGGTCGAACCATCACAACGGCTACCACGACAAGAACATCCGTGATATCCTCATGCAGATTCCAAGGCTCATCAGGCTGGATACGGCGGATGTCGTCATGATTCACCTCGGCATCAACGACATTGCCTACGGCGATTATCCCACCATGCAAGGATCGGCAAACGCAATGGGAGCCCTTATCGATTCCATACGAGTGGTTAATCCCCATGTCACCGTTCTTCTTTGCAAGATAATTCCCGCTGCTCTTAACGAAGAAGGCACCGACTCGCTGATCAGGCTCAACGACCTGTTTGGCCAACTCGGGCAGCAGAAGAGCCTGCCCACCTCGCCCGTGATAGTTGTGGACCAATACACGAATTTCCCGGGACAAGACCTTATGCCGGACGGGTTTCATCCCAACGAAGCGGGCGAACAATATATGGCGGGCAACTTCTACAACGCGCTTCTTCCCGTGCTGCAGGCGATGAATTCCATCTCCGCCACCATGGTTCCCTATACGCACGATACGCAAGTGACCGCAGGCTCGGTGCTCAATCTTTCGGCGACCGTGCACGCGTATCCATGCGTGAGCGACGTTGCTTTTGTCAACGACACGATGGTCCTGGGCCACGGAACCCAGATGCCGGATTCGTCGTTTTCCTATTCGTTTAACGTCTCGCAGCCCGGCTTCAACAACATACGCGCCGTGGTGACCGACTTTACCGGCCGCATCGACACGTCCAATGCCATTTTGTTCGGCGCGGCTTCAAACACCGTTGCAGTGCCGCTTACCATTTCGCAGATTCAAGGATCAACCGCGCCATCGCCGAACGCCAACGTTCTGGCAAAAACAACCGGCATCGTTACCGCGGTGCGCAAAGATTCCACCGGATTCTGGATTCAGGATTCCATTTCCGATCCCAACCACGTGGTTTCCAGCGGCCTGTTTGTTTCGCGGAACAGCACGGTGACCATGCCGCATCCGGGCGACCTTGTTCTTGTCCGGGGCATTGTGCAGGATTTTCAGCCTCTTTCCAAATATCTGCCGCAAACGCGTCTTTCCTGCGTAGACTCCATCGCTGTGCTTGCGAGCGGCATGCGCCTGCCCGCCGCCCAGTTCATTTCGGTTGTTCCCAACGGTCCCTTCGATATTTCGACGCTCATGTCGCAATATCCGGGCTACGAAGGCATGCTGCTTTCGTTCGGCGCCACGGCAATAGTGGCGCCGTCGTCGCAGCAATGCGCCTTTGTCCCGGCCGGAAACCTCGGTTCGGGCTCGGGAGTGTATCTTTCGAGCCGGGTGGCGGTCAACGAGTCCCGCGCTTCGCAGATTGTGGACTATAACCCGGAAGCGCTTCTGCTCGGATCAAAGACCTGCGCCCTCCCGCCGGCCCGCGCGCTCGACACGCTGATCTCGCTTACCGGCGTGGCCGACTACGACAACGGATTCATTTCCATCCAGCCGATCGCCGATTCCCTGCGGATTTCGCATTCCGCAACGCCCGTGAGCCCGGTCTCCAAACGCAGCTCGAATAGCGGAACGCTCAGAATAACAACCTTCGACCTGGGCGGGCTGTTCGACACGCTTGACCAGTGGGGAAAGAACGATCCGGTGCTCAGCGCGGCGGCGTACAAAGTGAAGCTCGCCAAGACCGGCAAAGCGATAAACGCCGAGTTGCTCATGCCCGCCATTCTCTGCGTGCAGAACTGTGAGAACACCCAGGTTTTCGCAGACCTTGCCGCATACGTCAACAAATCCGGCGGGAAATACAAGATTGCAACGGCGCGCCATTACATGGGATTCTCGGTCGACACGCCGTCAACCACAGACCCGCGCGGACTGATTAACGGGTTCCTGTACGATTCTACGCAGTTCGGGCTGGATTCGGTTAAGCTCATTCGGGGCGGTTCAATCGATTCTTCGTTCGGCGCCTATAGCGCCCTGCCCGCGGCGCAGCCCGTGGTGGGTTTCTTCCGCGTCAGCGGAACGCAGCTTGCAATTGTCAATTTTAGCCTGTGCGACAAAAGCGGCGACGATCCTTATTTCTGCTACAGTTGGCCGCTGGCGGCAATTTCCAAGACCGTGCGCGATGCGCAGGCCGCCGCGGTGCGCGCGTGGATCGACCGGAAGCTGGCCTCGGTTCCGTCGCAGCTTATGCTTGTGGCCGGAGAATTCAACGATTACCCGTTCGCCGAAGCCACCGACGGCGCCGGGTATCCTGTGTCGATTGTTGCCGGCAATCCGGCAAAGGGAGAGACGGTGTTTTATAACGCCTACGACTATCTCTCCCCCGATTCGCGCTACACCTGCATCGCCAACGGACGGGCGCAGATGACCGAACAGGTTCTGGTGTCTCCCGGCCTGGCGTCCTACGCAAAAGCGGTTGACGTGCTCCACTTCAACGCGAATTTCGAAGACTCTTTTGCGTCGGATTCAACCACTGCCGTGCGTTGCAGCAATAGCGATCCTATTGAGGTTCGATTCTAGTCTTTCGTAAGCGCTTTGCCTTGGCCCGCGCCCCCTCTTGATTCGGAAGGGAGGGGGCGCCCTTATCTTCCAAAACCGGCAAACGTTTGCGCACAAAAAAAATGTGCGCCGAGCGTATTTCTACGGCCCGGCGCACCTCTCAATTAGGAGGACTTCGGAAATCCTCGCTAACAAACTAAGTATACAATATTACGGTCTGGCTTTTCAATATATTGTACCGCCGGATTGAAAAAGAGTCAAGGCTGGAATTCTCCCGGCCGGGATTACGCAAACGTAAATTGACATTAGGTATTTTGTCGCTTGCCACAAGGAGGCTGCCATGTTTCTGCAAAAACTTCTCGCTAAGGGAAGTGTCGTGTGTCTTTCGTTTTTCACGCTGGTTCTAGGCCAGGCAACCACGGCGACGTGGACCGACCACATTCCCGCTTCGGGGTGCAAGTCCAGGGTCATTCCGGGCGTGGAAATCTCCTATCACCACCTGATCTCGGATATCGGGCCCACGGACAACGTGGTGTGGGATGATAGCATGCCGTTTATGATGGATTTGGATATCAAGGTTTACGGCCAGCTTACCGTCCGGCCCGGCAACTGGATATATGGGCGGACGTATTCGATTCTCAATCCAAACCCGTCAGTCATTTCCAATTCCAACAATTTCCCATCCTCGCTCATAATCTTGGAGGGCGGAAAGGCGCACATGGTTGGAACAAAAGACTCGGCCATTGTCATGACCGGCCTTGGAGATGATTTTCGCGATATCAATTGTTTTGGCCCCGGTGTCCGGGGCATGTGGGGCGGCCTGACCATCAAAGGTAAAGCGCCGGTGTGCAATGCTCCGTACCACGGTGTTTATCCCATGATGGAAGCCCTGGACCCCTACGAACAGGACAGCATAATAACAACGTATGGGCATGGCAATAATCCTAATGACAACTCAGGCGAATATGCATATCTCTCCGTTCGCCATGGCGGAATATGTATTGATGGAGGCGTAGATCACTTCTACAACGGAATCTCTCTCTACGGGGTGGGCTCCGGTACCACGATGCACCATATCGAAGTGATGTCGTGCGAAGACGATGCAATAGAAATTGATGGAGGCACGGTCAACCTAAAGTACGTTTGTAGCTCCTTTTGCGATGACGACCAGTTTGATATCGACCAGGGCTATTCCGGAAAGATGCAGTACTTGTTCTGCGTCGAATCGAGCTGGAAGGGAAACCGCCCCTGCGAATGGGACAATCTCAAGCATTTCGACGATCCCTATCACACCGCAACCGGCCCCTCCATCTGCAACATGACCCTCATCGGCTGCGGCAAATACACAACCAATACCGGCGACGCAGGGGTTGACAACCAGAACTATGGCGCCAATTACATCTTTCAGCTTGCCGATTCGATGAAAGGCGATTTCCGCAATATCGTGGCCATGGACCAGATGAATTACGCTTTCTGGATGAGAAACCACGACCTCAAACCCTTTGGCCAGGCGCCAATCGGCAATGCAAACGGCCCCAAGTTCTCCGGCCTTATGGTTTATCATACAAAGGCGAAAGTCGGAACCACCCCTGTTCCCGACGGCGCAAACGGCGACAGCCTCATGACGTGGAACTACCTTGTGTATGACGACAACGGCCAGGCTGCTGCCTCTGTTGCATGGCTCAACGATCCCGCAAACAAATGCTTTTGCAACGTTGACCCCCAGCTTCGCGGCGTTTCCCGCGAATTCGGATTCGCCGCGCTCGACCCCAGGCCCTGCGCGGGCAGCCCGGCGCTTACTCCGGCTGTCTACGTTGCAAATCCGAGCGACGGGTTCTTCGACCAGACAAACTACTGCGGCGCGTTCGACCCAAACGCCGGCCTCTGGTGCGACGGCTGGACAAAACTCTCTCAGGCCCGTTGCCTATCGTCCGATCTGTCAACATACCCCGAGCTTGCGATCATTCCCGCCAACGCATCGTTCGACCTTGCGTACTGCTTCAACAATCCGTCCTTAGTTCCCGTCAGAGCAAGTGTCTTACTCGACGGCATGGACGTAACGGCTATCGTTGTTCCCGCGCTCATGCAGACGTATTCGCAGCTTCCCTGCGGCGGGACCACCGCGCGCGTGCCCGGAATTCCGGTAAGCCTGCTGGGCGCCGCAAATTATTTCGGGTTGCATGTGATTAAGGCCTCTTTCGCAATGTCGGACGGCAGGACGCTTACGGGGGTGTCGAAGATAAAGATGACGAACTAGCGGATTGATCACACAAGGCACGTTTTCCTGTTCCAAGAATGAGGCCGTCCCGCAAGGTGCGCGGCCTCTTTCTTATGCTCGTCCGTAGTGACTGCACCAACTATTTTTGTCCGGGGTCATATACCATGGGTTCCTCAAAACACAAGAGATCGAAGACCGTACAGAAAACAACGGGCAGTACCGTTGTTACCGGGAAGGCATCGGACACAAAGGAGAGGCGTTCACTTGTCATTTGGGTTGTACTCTACTACCTGGCCGTTATTTCCATGGCCGCGGCCATCGCCTTTTCCGGGCTTGGCGAGCGGACATTGTGGAGCGATGAAGCACAGGTAGCGCTTTTCGCAAAGAATTACGTGAAAACCGGAAAACTCACCGGATGGGACGGAAGAAATCTCTATTCGGAACGAAACGGCTCTCTCCTGAGAAAGGATTTCTCGCCGAGGAATCCGCCGCTCGATTTCCTGGTCGCCACCGCGGCGTTCAGGTTGTTCGGCGTTTCCACCTTGACAAGCAGGTTTTTCTTCGCTCTATTCGGCGTCGCAGGTCTGGGGATGTTTGCCTGGCTGCTGCACGAACTTTTCGGCCTGAGAAGTATTTTTGCCCTGTATTCATTCCCGCTGCTCTGCCTGTCCACCCAATTGCTCCTGTACATTCGGCAGTGCCGCTATTATGCGCCCGCGATATTTCTTTCTCTGGCGTCCCTTGTTTTCTTTGCGCGGATGGTGAAGCCGCGAGAGGCCGGGCGCGGCATCCATCTTGACGGGAAACCGGAAATCCGGCGCACAACCACTGCCGCGTTGGATACGGCGTTTCTCGTCCTGAGTCTTGCCGGGCTCTTCTTCGCCTCACCGCTGCTTTGTTCCGCGTTTGTGTTTTCTTTGGAAGCCGTTTTTGTCTTCCGTCACCGGAAAACCGTAGTCGCGTTCCCTGTGTGGCTGATTCCGGCGGGTTTTGCGGCGTTCTGCCTGCTCACGCTGCCGTACGCGATTTCGCAACGGGTCTGGGAGCGGCCGGACATGGTCCTGCACGCAAGCATTATCGACAAGCTCACTCTATTCGTGTACCAGATACGCGACATGGATCTATGCGTGTTTTTTCCAATGGTCTTTTTGATCGCCTTTGTCGTTCTTCTGGCCGTGAGGCCGCTGCGGAGACTGATTCCGCCGGCAACCATCGACGCGTTTTGCCTGATGCTTTTGTATATCTCGGCGGTCTCACTACTTTCCCGCGAACCCATCACCTGGCAGGGCATTACCGGCGGACAGGCGGACGTGCGGTACCTCATCCTTATCTTTCCATGCTGCGCATTGATCACCGGAACCATGCTCGCCTTGATACACCGGAAGCTCAACCGGTGGATCGCAATCGCATGCACGGCGGTTATCGTTCTCACCAACGTGCCCACCATCCGGTCGCTCTCCGGACATTTTGATCTTCCGTTGCCGGGATTGATACAGGAAGTAACCACGCGCTTCAGATCGCCCATCAACGAAGTTGAAGAATATCTTGACAAAAATGAAAATACCGACGAACTGCTGTTTATTATCCCGGAATATTACATCCCCGGGATGATTTTCTATCTGGGAGACCGTTTTAGAATCGGCAGCACGCTCGACCGGACGTCGAAACTTGACGTTTCGGAACTCGAAAAGCAGGGGCATTTGCTGTACACCGACCAGTATGCTCCGGACCGGATCATCAGTTTCAGGCTCCTGTCCGAAACCCGGAGAATCCTCAAGATATTCCACCGGGATTCGCTGGTGTACGTGCAACGGGCCGTTTCGGCATCGCCGGGGCTCGACGAAACCCGTCCGGAACTGGGATATCACCGGTTTGCCCCAAAGAAGTACATGAGCATCAAAGACGCGATATGGATTCTGGAACCGAAAGAAACGAACCGCCTCACCGCCGCGGACAGCCAGTTTTGCAGGCTCACACAACAGTTCTGACTTTTCGGAATACGGAGGGCTTTGCCCATTTCGCACCCGCCGGGTGAAGCGCCCGTCACGGCGCAGGATGTGCGAGCTTGCATTTATCAACTCACACGAAATCAAGCGGCTGTGGAAGAACCTATGGATTCGTCTCGGGCGCATCTCCGGACGGCGCGTCTTTGCGGGCCGGTTGCGGCGGACCATTCGCCGTAATAAGAATTGCAGTTTCGAAACTGGAGACGGTCGAACCAGGGGCGATTGTCACCAGATTCGCGGCAACCGCCTGAGTTTCAACCGCAAAGGCGGTGCGCTCCCACCAGTACTTGAGAAACGGATACTCGTGCCAGCGTCCGCTCTGTTCCGGCGACAACGGGCGCACAGGCATCGTGAGATTCCTTGGCAAACGCAAATTGCCCACGATCCACACCCTGCCGCCGCGGGCAAGATGATCGGCGATGCGGAGCCACTCCGGCTCCATGGTATTTTTGTCCAGGATTCTCCGCTTGACAATATCGTAGCGGTGGACCGGCACGGTCTCCATGGGCGGGACAACAATGACTTGCTGCGGACCATGAAAATAGCGCCGGAAGCTGATTGAATAATGCCACGGACTTACCACGATGAGGTCCTGCGGCCCGGCTTGGGCGACTAGTTTTTCCGCGGCGAGATCCATGATGGTCATGCGCAGACCGGCGGCTTGCACCGCCCCCGCGCCGGCCATGCCGACCACCGCGAGCGCTACCGCGATTTTCAGAACGTCCATAATGCTTTTTGTCAAGAGCGCGTTGAGCAGGACGTCCAGGCACACCGTGCCGGCGGCTATGAGTGGAATGTAATGCCAGGCATAGGTGTCGTACTGGCAGGCCATCAGCCAGGCCATGTATCCGACGAAGGCGACCGCCAGGGTCACGCCCGCGAAGATGGCGGCGGACCGTTGTTCCGGCGCCAGCTGTCCCGCGCTTCCGCGGATAAGCATGCGCACGCCGTAAACAACAACGAAAACAAGCAGGATCACCATAACAGGACCGTCAGGCCCGAGCGCGGCCCACAGCCTGGTTAAAAGGTGTCCAACGGATACGTGCAATTGCACCAGCTTGATCCATTGTCTGGTGGACTCGATCCGTCCTAGGTAGGGGATCATCGTTGCAGCAGCAGCCGCCCCGGCCAGGGCGAAGTAGAGGGCTTGTTTGAGTTTCCCGCCGCTCCATGCCGTGACGATCGCGGCGACGATGATGGAAAAAAGCAGAAATATATTGAAATAGGAACACTGGACGCTCAAAATGCCGATCGCGACAGCCGCTGCGTACCAGCGCGCGGCGCCGGTCTGCAATGCTTTCCAGAACACTCCAAAGGAAATGGCCGTAAGAAGCATTGACAAACCGTAAGGACGAATTGAGTCTCCCCAGATCAGAACGGCGGGACTTAGCCCGAGAATCGCCAGCGAAATAAGCGGCAGCCTTCGATTGACTTCGTACAAGGACCAGGCGACCGAAGCCAGGATGCCGATGCCAATAATCAACCCCAGGCAGCGGAGCGCGGTATCGCCGGCGCCCCACGGGGCGGCAGTCCAGGCGCGCAAGATCACCGGTACGAGCGCCGGCATGATTTCGAACCGCAGCCCGTCCCACAGCTCACCCAGGCTTGCCGATGTCGCGACATTGACGGCGGCCGCTTCGTCGCGCCACAAACCCCCTGCAGACTGCAGATGATGGATATGCAGAAAAATCGAAAATGCAATGACCGCGGCGGCAGTCGCGACAGGGACCCATTTCGGTAAAATCAACAATGGTTTCGGCGCGCCGGCAGTGGGGACCTTTTTGCCGGAAGGTTTACGTGGTGTCATAGCTGATGAGAATTTTCTGGTCCGTGGAAGGTTGTGCGGTTAGAAAGACTCTCTTTGCAGATGCTTCTCTGTTATTGACTGACAGTAAACTTCCTTTTTCGCAAACGGGTGGCCGCGCACCGGGGATTTCTTTACAGACGCTCAATTCTCCCCCGCATTTCCACATTCCGCGCCCGCGCCTCGTTCGACATGGAGGAAGAATATAGGTCTTTCGGTGAGCGTTGTCAAATCCGGCAATCGCGGCTTTCCAAGCGCATATTCCCCCAAACGCAAGTTGTAACCAACAACTAACATACTCCTCATCCTTTTGGAAAATAATTATTACATTCGCCACTTTCCCGGCCCATTTACGCGCCGCTTGAGCGATGAGGGGGTTACAATGCTTCGAGCCGCAAAACTCCTGCTTTCCTGTCTCGCAATCACAACCGCCGTTTTTGCGTCAAATTTCCAGGCATCGTGGGTTCGAACCTTTAGCTCGCCCGGCAGCGGGCCCGGCGACAGCAGCCTGGTATGGCCGGTTTCGGCATGCGAAATCGCAGCATCCAACGGAAACGCGGTGCTCGGAGAGTGGACCTGCACCCCGGCGCCATGGGCGCTTCGCCGGTGGATATTGACTAACAAGAACGATTCGCCCATAAATGCTTTGTGGCGCGTCGTGGGAACGAGGGCATGGGACTCTACTGTGGCCTATCCCGGCGACAACACATTCACTAGCCCTTTGGCATGCGGCTCCAATACGATAATAATAACATGGCACGACTCCACCGGAGCTCTCAAGCGCGACAGCGCCCTGGCCTCAACCGAGGGCTGTGTTGTGGAGAGTCTGATGGTTATTGCGCTTTGCAGTGACGATCCGGATACCGCGCGATGGCAGATATCCAATCCGAATCCGTTTGCGGTTGACATATCGTGGGAATCAAAGAGTATCTGCGAAAGAGGGAAACTGTCGGCAAACGACGGACTTACCTATCTTGCTACTCCGGCCTGCGGTAGGGACGCACGGATCTCCATTGCCTGGAGAAACCCGGCCGGAAAACTTTACAGTGCTGCTGCCGTTTCGTCAAGCGCGGTTTGCGATGTAAAACCGGTTACCATAGCCGCAACAAGCCGCGCCCGGAACAAAGCAACATGGCAGGTTTGTAATCCGAACTTATTCCCACTCCGGGTGGACTGGAGCCTGTGCGGCACAAATATTTCCGGCGCATGGAACCTGAGGCCGGGCTGTTGCACCATGGATTCTCCGGCGCCGGATTCCGCGTCCAAGATCGTTCTGGTTTGGCTGGACGCCGATGGCGCGCCATGCAAAGCCTCAGCGGATTTTGCTCCGGAAAAGCCCCGGTGTTTGCCCCATAGGCCGAATTGGAACCTAAAGAAGGATGTGCATTGCGAAGCGGAGCATGACTGGAACAAATGAACTGCACCAGCTTTCGTTAGTTAATCCGGCTTTTCGACAGAGACATTTGCAGCGCCGTTACGAAATCCGTGGCGGCGCTTTTTGTGGATGCGCGTAGCGGAAATATTCTCACCAAATTCAGCACGGTCGGTTCATGCACGGGCGTTCTGGTTACCGGAAAGCTGAAGTTGTCCACAGTATCGACGGAACGCTCTACGCTTTTTCGCGCGTGCCGCAGTCGTAGTTATTTTGCGGCAAGAAAGACTTCCGCTCCGGATTAATGATGACGTCTAGACATCAGGTTTTCTTTTCGCAAATTGCCGCACGTCCCCTCGCAGATCCCCCGAAAGGGGGGGGGACTTATTGGAAAAAGCATTTACATGAAAAAAGTCAACGACCCTCGACTGCAAGTCCTGTTGCCATTTCTTGACATGAGGGGCACCCGTGCGGCGTCCGCTCTTCCAAATGAGAAATCAATCAAGAAGAAACGTTGTTCTTATCTACGACTAACAACACGAAGCTTGCTTCATATCGTCGCTCATCCTGCAGCATAAGATTACCGGCAAATCTCTTTTCCGTGATAGAAAGGAGGGAATCCTTGCCCCGCAGTGCGAATGGTTTAGGACGAGAGGAGTCCAACTCTGTTTGTCTTTTCCTTCTCTTTGCGTTGCCCAGAATGTTTCCTCCCAGGACCTGGACCGGCCCCAGACGTCAGCCCGATCCACCAAGCGTTGCCTTGACATCGCCATATCTTCCGACTGTGGCGTTAGAACGAAGAACCAACACCCCATTTCCGTGGAGGAAGTATGTTTTCCCTACATGTTAGTTTACAGGTAAGAAATAACATCATGGCATTTCTTTTCCTTGCCGTCTTGCCGCTCGCTGCCGCTGTGCAAACCCCCGCGTATCTTATCCTCGCCGATTCGCAGTTCGTCGGCTCCCAGCCCCTACAGGCGCTTGTTGATTTTCGACAATCGTCCGGGGCTAACGTTACGGTGGTGAATGTCGATTCAATCGGATCGACGCAGATGCAGATAAAGAGTTTCATTCATGAATTTGACTCTCTCGTCTCGCCGTCGCCCCTCAGCGTTCTTCTCGTGGGCGCCACATCAAGGATTCCAATGTACACTTTTTGGTATGGTAACCATTCGTCCGACATGTATTACGGTTGCACAGACGGGGACAGCGATTTGGTGATAGATGCTACAGTAGGCCGGTTGCCGGCACGAAACGCTTCCGAACTCTCTGGCATGGTCGGCAAAATAGTTTCTTACGAATCGGACACATCCGGACATTGGCGCGATACGGCCCTTCTGGTTGGATCGCAGCCGATAAGCGGGTATCCGTCGTTTAGGCCCATGTTGAGCGTTGTCAAGAACAGCATCAACCCGACAGGCTGGGCAATGGCATTCGTTGAAGGCTACGGTGACGTCCCTGGCGCTTCCGGCTTGGCTCTGTACAACTTTATAAATGCGGGCACGGGCTTGGTTGTATACAATGGGAACGGCACGCAAGATTCTTGGTTGAACTGGTCCGCGGACACCGCCTACCCTTCTTACTTAAGCTGGTATGCAGCTTCACAAACTAACGGCACTCGAGCGCCGATCGTTCTGTCCTGCGCGCCGTATACGGCAGTCCCGGACACCAATTCGAGCCTCAGCGACGCATTCCTGCAAAATGTCAATGGCGGAGCTGCGGCATTCTTCCGCGCGACGGGATACGTTGTCCAAGGGTTGGATTCAATTTACAACATGAGCCATTTCGTCTCCGAAGGCTTGTACACCTATGGCCTGCCGCTCGGCAAGGCGCACCAGTATGCGCTTTACAGGATGAATCTGGCTTTCGAAAGCGATACCAACCTCAATATTCTGGACGATATCACTATGTACACACTTGCGGGCGATCCCAATACAAGAGTGCCGCATACCACGGCGCACAATCACATCAATTCATTGGTTTGGTTTGTGCCGCATGGTGGGAGTATCCAACACGCGATTGATTCTTGCGGGGATGGGGCGGTGATATGGGTAGATTCAGGGACGTATTTGCATTTCATGAATTGTGACGAACAGTTTACGACGACTGGTAAAATCCTTGACATCAGAAGTATTTATGGTCCTCAAAAAACCTTCATTGATGGGCGAGATTCCATAACGGCTGTGAGAAGTAGATCGTTGGATTTCGTTTTAGATGGGTTTACAGTAATGCATGGTCACGGCGACCATTCAATCACAGGCGGTGGCGGGATCGCCACCAACGGCACCACAGTGATAACCCGCTGCATTATCCGAAACAATCGGTCACCTTATTGTGCAGGCGGGATCGAGCTACACAACGGAGGCTACTACACAATAGAAAATTGTCTTTTTGCCTTTAATTCTTATCAAGAGGACGGGACTGGAACAAGCCAGATACATGGCGCTGGCATCGGTTTGGATTGTACAAGTTTGACTCCGACTATCACAAATTGTGATTTCATTTGCAACGATGGCGCAATAGATGATGCGGCAATGGAGGGGGAGCGGAACTGTATTCATTACGGTAACCACTATGGCGGCTCTTACTATGATGATACACTGTTTCATTTCTACAACTTAACAGGCTCCTCCCCCTTCGAAAGCTTCGACACTTCTGCTACCCGGGGCTACCTTGGAACGCTTAGTGGTTCTTTGCGCCTGAAGAAGGATTCCCCCCTTATCAACGCAGGCAAAAACAACTTGCTCCCGCCATCCTGTTACTTCGACCTCGACAATAACCCCCGAATTCACATCAAGAACGCTTTAACCGGCGGAACAGTCGACGTCGGATGTTACGAGTCGCAGTATTGATTATCAATGCATTTGTTTGACAAGAAGTAAGACAAGAAGGCCGCCCCTTGCGGGACGGCCTCATTCTTTGGGTGCGCCCGGCAGGGCGCCACACGTTGGTGATGCACGTGCACTACGAACCCGACCTGAGCGTGAGAGAAACTGGAGGAGAACGAATCGGATGAATCAGGTACATTATTTTGCGGCCTTCGAATGATATGATCGAAGCGATTCCTGCGCTTCAAGAAGTATCTTTTCGTCTTTGACGTTTTTCATGCAATTCCTGAGGATTCCCACCGCTTTTTCCTTATTTCCGATGTTCTTGTTTATCAACGAAGCAAGGAGGTAGACGGGGCCAAAGGAGGCATCCTTGCGCATGAGCCTCGCGCAGATTGAATCGGCTTTGGCATATTTCTTCATTTCGAACAGACATCCCGCAAGGAAATATCCACCTTGGAGATTGTTGCTGTCGCGCGCGACAATCGTCGAACCGATTTCGCTCGCCTCCTGAAAATTGTCATGCTCCACAAGTATTGTCGTGTAAACGCCAAGCCAATCCGAAATTTCACTGTCCTTGAAATAATAGTGCGCCGCCGAGGGCTGATTCTTGTAAACCAGGTACAGCCTTCGCAGAAGCAGCTCGCTCGTGGCGGTATCTTTGCTCTCAAGAAATATCGGAAGCAGGTGCTTGAGCGGCACGACGTAGGTGGGAAATGCGTCAAAAACGTGATTGAAGAGGGGCATTGCCTCGGCGACTCGCTTCCGCCGTAGAAGTTCGAACGCATAATTGCTTATGTTGCGCGGATCGTCGGGATGCTTGACGTAGATACGCTCATACATCTTTAGCGTTTCGTCGTAGAGTCCGTTTCCCTTCAGGATTTTGCCGAGAATCATTTCCTGCGGACGCAGGCGATAGAATGATGCCGGATCGTCGACCAGTATATCTTCAAATCGTCGTACCGAAAGATCGGTGGCGTTCATTGCCAGCCAGGTGCTCGTTTGAAGGGCCATAAAGAATACCTGCACAAGGCATGCATAAAGAAATGCCTTTCCGCTCCCCGTCTTTTTCTGCAACCTCGTTATTCCATAAGAAGAAAGCAACGCAATCCCGAGCGCCGGAATGCTGAGCACATCCCAATCCGCGCTTCCAAGAATCGTCTCGAAAGCAAACATTCCAGCGAACGGAAAAAAGGAAGCAAAGAGGAGAAAGACGGTCTCGTCGTCGAGCGATAATCTCCTTTTTATCAAGGAAAAGATGACGATTCCGGCGGCAATGAGCGCCGTGCCGCATGCCAATAATTGCGAATTTGTAAATTCCCACATCCGTTGAGGCCCGAACATGGTGAGTCGGTTGTTGGCCCCGGGTGTCATCGGATAAACGCGCGGCAACACTATCGCAACCGCCGGCCAAATCGACAACAGCGCCGCGATAACGGCCATCGCGATTAGCGTTGACGTCTTCCGAAAATAGGGGATCTTTTTGCCGAGCTGTACGACGATAAGTACCCCAAGTGAAGGGACATACATCGTTGAAAGAAGATGGAAAAAGGCGGCAACGAGCAAACAAATAGTAGGAACGAGTACCGGAAGCCTGTTCCTCAGGGTGAGCATTGACAAATATAGGTAAAGCGTCACAAGCACGATTACCGGTGCGTAATCTTCAACATATCCCGCGAATTGCTGGACAAGACCGAGCGTGATGAGAACGGCGAAAATGTAAGCCTTTCCGAACCGCGTTCTTCCGATTTCCCCGGCAATCGCGCAGCAAAGATAGGAATAGATGCCGCCCAGAAAGCAGGATGAGACCGAAATCGCGGCGCTGCCGTTGACCGCGTGAAACAAATTGATAATCTTGTATATAAACCAATAGAAGTAGATCACCCCCGATTCATCCTTGAGAAAATCGCAATGCTCGACGTTGGCGCCGCGCAGATTCCCGTCGCCCAAGAGGGCGTATTTTGCACTGACAAGTCGGAAAAGTACTATGGATAAGATCGAGACCGCGATGTAAACGATCTGCCTGTTTCGAAGAGCGGGATACCGAAAGATACCATTCAACAACTTTCGACCGCTTTGGATTACAAGGGCATTAACAGGTGGTGCAGTGACGATAATCGCAACAACATAAAAGCCGATGATGATTGGAGGAGGGAAATAGGAGATAAAATGGAATCCCCACGTCCGATGCAGGAATGAATTCGGCCACAGGGCGGGAATAAGAAAAACGAAAAGAGCATGCAGGGCGACTGTCGACATCGCGGCGATAAACCACCGTGCTATGTTCCAATCGGTGTCGTTGCGAAGGGGTCTACCCGAGAAGCCTGTGGTCTCCATGGGCTCTGGGTTCGCCATCAATGCGGCTATACGATTCCTCACCGGAAGCCCCTTTTCCGGGTATTGTCTGTACCTGGTAGGAATGTGGTAGATCTCCTGCGGGACAAGGCTATAAGAAAAACCATCGCTCGTTTCTTCGTTTCAATCGAGGTAGATACGTATGGAAATAGCATCAGCAAAAAGAGGCAGCCGCCATCGGCGAACCGCCCCGCAATTAGGACTCTTCTAAAAACAAGCCTAGTGCTTTGAACCGGTCAATCCCGGAATGAACTTGAATGTCGTGGCGTTCTTGTTCCCTATTACCACGATGCAAACATCCTGCGCAAGATTTCCGAGGAACTTGGACGACCGCGCAAGTATCTCCCTGGGCGCTTCTTCGTAGGATTCGTAGACAAACGAGTAGATCAATCTTCCTCGAAGGTCAAACACCCGAACCGGGGTCCGGGTCATGGGCAGAAGGCGAATTGCAGACGCCAGCCTGGCGCTCGTGATCGCCTGAAGTTTGCAATTCATTGTTAGCGTATCGTTCTTGCGGTCATTGGAAACAATCACGCAATCGTTGCTTTGAATTCCTGGCCCGTATCCGGCATCAGAAATTATTATCCTTCCGTAAACGTGATTCAAGAGAACCGTATTCTGCAGTTTGAACACAAAGCTACCGGATGCCGATGTTGTGCAGGGTCCAAAGACCTGGCCATTGGAAAGGCCCGAGGTATCGGCTCCCAAATGGATTGCGACTATTGCGCTCTTGACGGGACGATTGGGATTCCCAGATATGGAGTCTGTTATCGTGCCCATTATCACGAGCGTGTCGCCCACGGCGTGGTCGACTCGGAGGCCGAGCATACCGGCCAAAATTGTGTCGCTTTTCCCGTCTCCCGCTACGATCGTCGTGTCTTTCCTGAGGAACCCGTACAAGTACCCCGGGGTCGCTGCTTCCACTTTGTAAAATACGTGGGACACTCCCGACGAATTGGGCGTAATTAACGTATATCGCCCGCCTGTGTCCGTGGTGCCGGCCAATACGATGGGATAGGAAGATGTGTCTGAGCCCAGGCTTACTTTTACCGGTATTCCCCCGAGGGCCCTGGTTCCGGCCGAATCCTTGACCGTGCCGCTGGCAACGATGTACTCCACGCTGCTGAGCAGGCTATCGAGCTTGATGGGCAGGAAACCGTAGGTAATGAGCTTGCCGCCCCGACTTGCGGGGTCCGACATGGTTACAATGCCCGGATAAACCGCGCTTGACGTGTAGTTCGCCGCGGACGCCTGGAGCTTCAGGTAGATTTTTTTGGCCCTGGTGCTGGTGGTATCTCTTAACCTGAGGGAAAACGATCCGTCGGTTGCTGTAGTCTCCGGATACGTTCGCGAAAACGTGAGAGAATCGGGCCAGAATGCCATTGCGATAGTGGCTACCGCCTTGGGCAAGGGAGCGCTGTTTACTTGCCGGAGAACCGAGCCGGTAACAAGGAGGGTATCGAGGGTGTCCTTCACCGGCGCGTGATTGTACATTTTGAATGTGCCCATTATGGAATCGGTCTTTCCGTTCCATACCGTTCCCGTGACCGCACACAGGGTGTCCAAATCAACGTACCCTGTTGCGGAAGCGCTGATGCGCCCCGCTATAAAGCAGCCGTTGTTGAAAAACGTTGGAAACTGAAACGTACCGCCAAAATCGGTGGTTGTCGAAAGTACCGTATCCTTGTTGAATGCATAGTTGTGAAACGTTACGGTCACAGGTTTGTTCTGGATCGGATTTTCGGTCCCCCCATCCTCAATGGTCCCTGCGATGACGATGGAATCCTTCACAAGAAACCCGAGGCTTACCTCTTGGTAGTTTGAGAAATTGTCCATAGAGATTTCGCAGGTATCCCCTCGCCCGGCGGGGTGACTGCCTGTTATCTGCGGAAGGCTGACCGGAAGCATGTCCGACGCCTTTGTCCCATTGATTTGAGCCCCCGTGCCCATCGCGTTAACCCAGTTAAACGAAGCGCTGGACATCCCGTGAAACGTGATGCTCCAACGGCCCGTGGAATCCGTGTAGGCAATCTTGTCCAGCGCAGTGTCGCCGGCGTGCCCGCTCACGTAAAACCTGAAGGGAATGTCCTTGATGAATGCTGTATCGTAAAAATACACGGTGCCGACCAGAACGATATCGGCATGGCCGGCAACCACAAAAAGGGTGATTCCCGCGAGTAGCGCTCTCCAAAACATTTTCATAGGGTCTCCTTTTACAGGCAAATGAGTATTTTCGTTTCTTTCCCGGCAAGTGTTGCCTGGTATCACTATTCTCATCGAATATTCCTTAGTACGAACGTCGTCCGGGTGTTGTCGGCCAATCCGCATTCAACCAGGTATTCCTGCGAGGAACACCCTTTGTAAAGCTGCAAGACCGTGCCATTGATTGGGAAGATTCTTCTGACGCACGAACCGGCAAGGGTGAAATACGCAAGTGACCGCAGCGGGCGGTCGCTCGTTATGATACCGTTGGAAATGCGTATGGCGTCGTGCATCTTGCCCGAGGCCGATGGGGGCCGGAAGTCGACATGCGCGGGACCCGGCGCGATGTGAATAAGGTTGGAGACGGTCTTGATTGATGGATGACCATAGTCTCTCACCCTGATGAGCACACTGTCCGATGCCGTTGAAAGCATGTAGGCAGGGGTCACTATGTTGATTTGCACGGAATCTGGAATAACCACCGACACGCGGCCCCACAGTGAATCGTCCAGCGGAACCGTGTTGTTGCCCAGTTTCAACCCCAACGGATGTAGAGCTTTGTATTGTTGGCCGGCCACCGAAATTTCTATGACCGCTCCGGTGCCGCCGCCGCTTGCGCTCCCGAGCATATAAGCGGAATCCGCAGAAAAATTTACGACAACGGTGTCTCTCTGAAAATGGTGGTCGCCGTTCTTGGGCGATATCAGGGTGAGGGTCTGGGCCTGAACGAGAAAAGGCAATGCTGCGATACACAAGAACAAATGTTTCATGGCAAATTCCTTCACCTTTCAACGCTGTTTATTTTGAGGATGGAATGCGAATTGTCGGAGTAGGTGCAGACCGCCAAACGCACGCCGCCGGGAAGAATCCCTCGCGGGATAGCGCATGACATTCGACCATAAACCTGAATTTTACCCGCAACTGCTCCCGAAAGAGTCACAAATTCTATTGAGGCCATGGGCCGCAAACTTACGATCTCACCATGCCGGACATGGAGAGCCGCGCCTTCCCGGCCGACCGGATTTCCGCCCGTTTGCTTGACGCCCGCGTCGAGCGAAGCGGCCAGCCAATTTTCGTCCTCACTTGATGCCAAATCGGAAGGCGTCTCAACCCAGAGCCATGGGTAGTCCATGCTGAGGGAATTCGAACCCGACGTGTCGGCGAGGGAAAGCAGCTTGACATAGGAAGAGTTCCTGAGGTCGATAAGGTATATTGCTTCGTTTCTATCGGTGGTGCCGTCGTCCCATGCGCGTTCGAGGAAAAGCGTGGCGCTCGCAAAGTACGGGTGATTTGACCACCGCGGACTGTCCCAGCTTTTCACCGTAACGTCTCCGGCCTTTTGAACAACGGCAACGACCGGCGGATTGACGGGCACATCGTAGTACCGGGCGATATCGTTTGTGGAACGGGAAATAAAAATCCTCGTATGGAATCCCCAGCTTCCCAGATTTTTGGGCCGGTACGGCGAACTGCTTACGATGGATTCCGTGCCGATGTCCAGATACATCATGGCATCAAAGAAGACCCTGCTCGAGGAAATTGACGGATTGCATGTTTGAATCTCGAACACCGTGTCTGCGCCGGAGGAGCTGTTTGTCCATCGCAATCTGTGGATCATCCCGGGCTTGTTGCCGCTGTTGGTTCTGTCGAGCATATAGGCCGGGTTGTTGTCCGCGGTGCACAGCCACTGGCGGTTGTACGACATTCCGCCGAAAAGGGAACCGCCGGACCAGAGTTGTGTGGGCGATGCTGACGTGAGCGGGGACTCCATCATTTGCCCGCACCCGTTCCACAAATTCTCCACCCCTGCCGACAATTTTCCGCAGGTGGCATACACAACGGTCGGCGCAGCGGCGGAGAGATCAAATCGTGGAGACCAGCCCGGGGCGGCAACCTTCCGGGGCGCGTTTGTACCGGAGGTCGAGCATACCCAGGCGGTGCAAGCCGACGTTGCCGAGCCCGAGGGCGGAGGACCGGTTATGCCCGTGACAAAGGCTATTGTGCCGCCATCCGGCGACAACACCGGCGTTGAAGGTCTGCCCGCGATGTTCTTGATCGATCGGGCGGCCGGGGTTTGTTCCGAGAAATCTACCATCCACAGGGAATCCCGGGCTATAAAGACCAGCTTGATGTTGCTGGTGCCGCATCTGCCGATGAGCGTATCGGGGGATACGGCAATCGAAAATTGGGCAAACACCGCCGAAGACAGACTCAGGAAAGATAGGGCAAACGCCCCTAGTCGAACCATGTACCGCGTGTTTCTTGACAAAAGCTTTCGCATATCAATTTCCTTCAAGCCGCAGCCGTTCTTCAGGCTGCGCCGGTCCATTCGTCGGTATCCTAGAACGGCTGGTGATCGCTCACAAATTGGTTGATCCACTGCGGCTGCGATTTGGTCGGACACATTGTCGCGCCATCAAACACATACGGATCGGGCTTATACCGGGCAGTGTCCGAGGCATCCGAGGTCAGGTATGTCGTGGTGTGTCCCCGATAGCAATTGGTTATGGTCAAGGTGTCGAACGGGCTCTTTGTTAGCCCAGACGTATTGGCATTGGCGTTGACGCCGATCACCTTCAAACAGTTGGGGCCCACACTGTCGGCGCCAAGGTGATTGACGCTCAGATACGAGGAGTATTGCGCCAGGAATTGCGTGACAAACAACGTGGTGTCCGGATTAGTGTAGAGGATCATGGTACTGCTGGCGCTGTCGATTCTCATCCATTTAATGGCTATTGCGACAACGCCCTTGCAGACCTGTTTCGCGTACGAGGAATCTCCCGTCTTTGCGGCGCCCGACGTTCGGAAGGTTGCGGTATCGTAAATCCAGTTGCCAAACACGTTTTTCCCCGAAAGACGCCCGAACTGGGCCATTACCTTTGTGGTACAGGATGCGGTTGCGGAATCGCCAACCATAAGCGTCAACATTGTGTCGGTAACCGTAAATGGGTAGCAGGTTCTCGAGATTTCCGAATGAAAGGTATCATTTTGGCAGTGGCAGGATCCTGCGAATGAGACAATCGTATCGTGCGAGAAAATGATTTCACTGATGCTCGAAGCAAAGTCGCCTTGCGGCGGCGGAGTGTTCAACATTTGCTGTGAAGTCGGTGATCCCGCGCCTTCCATGTTCAGGCAATTAAGAAGTACAGCAAAGAAAAGAGCCAGACAGACATGTCCCAAGTTGAGATTTTTCATGGTCGCTCCCTAGCGGCTTTGCGGAGCCGCTGATTAGGCTACGTGGTGCTTGCTGTCCCGATTGGTGAACCGAATAATCCTTTGGGCTCGCGCAGAGCGTGCGCTCGAAGTCTAGAACTTATTAATTAAAAATTGGTTCCTTGCGTTAGGACAGAATGAGAATGGAATGATAAATATGTTCGGACCTCAGAAGGCTGCTTTGCCAAGCTATCGAACCGACTCCTTCGATTTCTGCCGCGCAGATTCTTCGATTTGAAAGTCCGGCGTGGCGTTAGATTTTGTCGCACGCTCATTCAATTATAATACGCTTCACACAACGGCCAAACATGGGAGATTGATATTGGAATCCCGAAAAGTATTGGGGGCGCGGGGACGCGGAGGGCTTGGGTGACATCTATCGGCTGTTGTTTTGGCTTACAACTTCTTGTTCTCTCTGTGCCTCTGTGGTGAATCCTTCTGCAGGATTTAGGATTATGAACTCAAGCAATGTTATGCGAATCGCAATGGTGGGCGCAAGTCTTTCCATTCGCGGAGGCATAACCTCGGTTGAAAAACTGATCCTCGAAAATTGCCCTCCACAGGTTACAATTATTCATCTGCCCACGTTCGATCACGGGTCGCTCGCGCACAATACCGTTCTCTACTGGAAAAGCATAACGCGATTGACACGGTATTTGGTTTGCGGCTCAATCGACGTTGTTCACATTCATTTCAGCGATCGGGGCAGCATGATCCGAAAGCTGATTCCGTGCTTGCTTGCCTGGTGCTTCCGGCGACCATTTATTCTGCACTCCCACTGCGCGTTTCACCGGGAGTTTTATGCGGTGATTCCAGGCATGGTCCGAATGGCAATTTCGTTTGTTTTCCGCCAGTGCACCACGTTCATTTCGTTGTCCAAGAACTGGGACGAGTATTTCAGCGATTGTTTACGGCTGAGGTCCGAACAGCGCGTCGTGCTGTACAACCCGGTACTATTTCCTCGAAGCGTTCCCGATCGCAGCAGCCGCGCAACCGTTGCCTTCGTGTTTCTCGGCGCCATTGGATCAAGGCACGGCATCAACGGTTCACCGGGAAGAAAAACCGGGCAAGGGGCTCGGCGCTTACCGGGGCAGGATAAGGGCTGTTTTGATTGCATCAAAGCGCTCGCGCTCCTGCCCGATGCTGTGCGCGCACAATCAAGAATGCTTATTGCCGGCGACGGGGATATTCCTGCGGCAGACGCTCTAGTGAAGGACCTGGGAATGGAGGATCGAATTATCATATATCAATGGCTCAGTTCGCAGCAACGTGACCACCTTCTCAGAATGGCCGACGCATTTTTGCTTCCCTCCTATAACGAAGGCTTGCCCATGTCCATGCTTGAGGCTATGGCCTTTGCGCTTCCGGTTGTGGTTACTCCGGTCGGTGGAATTCCTGAAATTGTTTCGCCCGGACAGGAAGGGCTGTTTGTCGATCCCGGGAATCCTGCGAAACTGGCGCAGGCGATGGAATTCCTTGTGGTCGACCCGAAAGCGCGCAGGAAGATGGGAGCGGTTGGACGCCGGCGCGTTGAGGAGCTTCGGATCGACAAATATGTGCAACGTCTTGTCTCCGTGTACAACCTGTCGATTGCGCGCAGCCGCGAAGGTCTCTGCTTTTCCGATCTTCATTCTTGCAAAATAACAACCGAGCCCACATACAGACCTAACACGAGAAACTGATTTTTGTCATGACCCGCCCGGCAGCGATCCGGCAAAGCGGGCTCCGCATGCACAATGTTTGTACCTGTGCGGCACACAGAGGTTTTCCGGTCGTTGAGGGGTATGCCGGTTGATTAACAAGAAGAGTCTACCGCGTACCGCGATACTGGCTCTCACGCAACGGTGCAATTCGAAGTGCACGTTCTGCAAAATGTGGGCGTGTCCTGATCCGGTGGACCTCGACGAGGCGCTTGTCGACAGGCTCCCGAGCGGGATTGAAGAAATCAATATTACCGGCGGTGAACCGTTCTTGCACCCCAAGATAAATGCTATAGTGGGCAAGCTGGAGAACAAGGGGTGCAGAGTCATCATCAACTCGAACGGTCTGGTAAAAATCGCCGCCGACAACGCGCTGCTAAAACTGAAAAATGTGGGGATTCGATTTTCTCTTGACGGAATCGGAGATCGCCACGACCGATTGCGGGGCGTAAACGGAAATTTTGAGAAGGTCCTCCGGCAAATCGAGGGGTTACAGTCTGCCGGTTTTACGGATCTCGGCATTGTCTCGACCTTTTCTGATGCGAATTGGGACCAGGTTCTCCCCGTGTACGAGTTGAGCCGGAAACTGAGGGTGGGGTTCACCTGTGCGCTTGCGGCAAACTCGACGATCTTCTACCGGAACGAAAGTAACAGACTGATGAATACAACTGCTTTTGTCGGCGAGCTTCAAAGGATCATCGGCCGGGAAATCGGCTCAATGCGGATGAGAGGCCTGGGCAAAGCGCTTTTCGTCAAGGAGCTTGCCAGGTTTGCTTCCTCCAAAGTAAAGTCTCTAGACTGTTCCGCGGGAAGATCCTTTTTCTTCTTGGCCGCCACCGGCGACGTGTATGCGTGCAACATGCGAGATCTGCCTATGGGGAACCTGCGTACCTCGAAATTCGAAGATCTGTGGTTCTCCGCCCTTGCCGGCAATCAGCGCTCAATAGCCTCGCGCTGCACGCAGCCCTGCTGGACAATGTGCAACGCTAAACAGATCCTAAAAGACAACATACTCACCTACTGCTTCAGGTTTCTTCTTCCTTTGGGGGTGTCGCATGATTAGAATTCCTTTGTTCGGAATCGGAATTGACGCAATTTCGTTTTCCGAATGCATTTCCACAATCGAAAAAGCGGTGACCGATAAAATGAACGTCTTTGTCGTCACGCCCAATGTGGATCATCTGATGAAACTTCGCCATGATCAGGAGTTCCGGGCAATATACCGCCAGGCATTTCTGTCGGTTGCCGACGGCGTTCCGCTGCTGTGGGCAATGCGATTCTTGGGCACGCCTCTCAAAGGGCGGATTAACGGAACCGATTTGCTGGTGTCGCTCACCGAGCTTTCGGCCCGTAAAGGCTACTCGGTTTTCTTTCTTGGCGGACGTCCCGGCGCCGCCGAAAAGGCAAAGGTTCGCCTGGAACAAACCTGCCCCGGGGTAAGGATAGCCGGCTGTTATGCGCCCCCGCTCGGGTTTGAAAACGACCCGGTGGAAAATGCAAAGATCCGGGACATGATCAAGGCGGCCTCGCCTGACTTGCTGTTCGTGGGATTCGGCGCACCAAAGCAGGAGAAGTGGATTTACAATTGGCACAAGGAACTCAATGTTCCGGTTTCTATTGGAATCGGGGTTTCGTTCGAACTGATTGCCGGGATGATTTCGCGCGCTCCCGTGTGGATGCAGAAAAACGGATTCGAATGGTTCTGGCGGTTGCTAGCCGAGCCGGGCCGGCTGTGGAAACGGTACCTGGTGGACGATCTACGATTCTTCCCCATGATTTTACGCGAGAAGATCGCACGGGCAAGTTAGCGGGATTGGTGGGATTGAAGAACCCCGCAGCACCACGACTACGTTGCCGAAGCAATATTAGAGGTTCTTTTTTATTCTCTGTGATCTCTGTGTCTCTGTGGTGAACCGCATTCTTATTCCATGTCGAAATCGGAGTCTGCAGCGGTGAGAAACCACTCCTTGACTTGTGGAAGAAGTTCGGTGCCCAGCCCGTACTCTCCGTAAATGACGGGGAGCCGCTTTTTCTTTATCAAAAATCCCGATTTCCGCAAGATCCGCCGATACATTTCCTGCGAATCGGTGGAAACAAAAGTTGCCGAGTGGACACCGTGCTCCCTCATTTCCGAAAGGGCGGTGCCCATCAGGCGGGAAAACACGGGCGTATCGTTCTTCGCGGTAAGAACATCCACCACATTGCCTTCACGGATTGCGCCATTCTCCCGGATCCGGAGAACAAGATATCCCACGAGCTTGCGTGCGCGCCTTGCACCAAGAATAGAGTATTTAACATGAGGACATTGCAGAAACCGCCACTGGAGAAAAACGCGTGAACGTACCGTTATGGCTTCGTAGTCATTCTTCACGGTCTCCCAGAAATCATCGAATTCCGTACCGAGCTCTTCCACGTGATCCACGGTTATGTCCGCGCCTTTCGAAAAGAATGACAGGATGTCGACGCAAAGGTTTGCCAGCCCGACAAGCAAGGTGAAGGAAATCTTGACCACCGGGCGTGCTTCGGCAAAGAAGCGGCTCGGCTTCAGAATGCGTCGGAACGCGAACAGCGTCGCGACGTCAGCGCAGCCGATTTTCTTTTCCAGCTCGTAGGCTCGTCCAATCGGCGTGCCCATCTTTATGACGTCCGCTTGTTGAGCAATAAAAGCCCGCATCAACCGGATTCCCCGTCCGCGATGTTTGGGATCGACTGCGTAATCGGCTCCCCAAACCAATGGATACTCCTCTTTTCCTATCTTGAGCCTTCCTGGAATTGCCCCGTGAAATCCGACAATTTCTCCGGCATGGTAGGCAATAAACATTCGCGGCCCGTTGCCCGGCATAAAGGGGGATTGCAGATACTTCCATTGCCATGTCTTTCTAATTGTCGATTCCGCCGCTTCTCCAAAAACTACTCGGAAGAGCGGGAAAACACTTTCTCCCTCAACAGCCTGCATCCGGACCATGTCCTGAGTTTGCTCGGAACCGACCTCCATGACACTACTTTCCATTTGCGTTTCCTGAGGTTGTTTAATTCACGGGGCGGGGAGACCCGCGCAAACCGCAATATCGATTACTTGGGCACTCCCCGTGTCCGTGCCGGGCTAGTAAGCGTTTCCGTCTTTCTTGAGCATATTGAGCAGCGTGAGAATAATTATGTGCATGTCAAGCAAAAATGTCCAGTTCTCGATGTACCAGATATCGTGCTCCACCCTCTTTTGCATCAGTTCGTGATTCCCTGTATTTCCGCGAAACCCATGGATCTGGGCCCAGCCGGTTATGCCCGGCTTAATAATATGGCGCAATAAATACTTGTTGATTTCGCCGGAACTCTGGATGTTGAGGGGGGTCGGATGGGGACGGGGTCCAACCACGGACATCTCACCGAGAAGAACATTAACAAATTGCGGCAATTCATCCAGATTGGTCTTGCGCAGTATGCGACCGATGGGGGTAACACGGGAATCTGCCGGTGTTGCCTGCCGGAACGGTAGAGCGCCCTCTGCAGATTTTTCCAAGAACATGCTCCTGAACTTATAGCAAATGATTCTTTTGTTCTTCTTCCCCCACCGTTCCTGACGGAAAAACACCGGGCCGAGGGATGTCAATCGTATGATTATTGAGAGGAGCGGGAACATCCAAGATGCGACCAGCACCAGGAAGCAGATGGAGAATGCAATATCAAAAGCTCGCTTGATGAATCGCCACTGCAATTCGTCAAGCGGATTCCGGCGTATCGTTATAACGGGAAAATCGCGAAACAGTGATATCGAGCAACGAGAGCTGAGGTAATTGAAGCTGCCGGGCACCATGCGCACCATCACGGGAAATTGCTCGCAAGTTTCCACGATCTCAAGTATCTTGTCTTCCGGTGTTTTGTCCATTGCGATGAGAACCTCATCCACCTCACCCTTCCCCAATTCGGTTTCGAGTTGCGCAAGTGGTCCAAGGTACACGGCGCAAAAATCGTCGCTGTGATCCACATCGTCGAGAAACCCGACAATGCGGTACCCCAGGTACGGATGTTCAACCAGGTTGTCTACAAATTTGAGACTGTTTCTGCTGAACCCTACCAAAAGAACATTTCGGAGATTGTGCCCTTTTCGCCGCAGAAGGCGCATAATAGACGCAAAAAGAATTTTCCATATTACAAGGGCTACGAACGTCGAAAACAGAAATACAACGATAAGAAACTGATTAATTGGCTCGATCTTGAAAACAAAAATAAAGAAAATGGAAACAAGAAACAGCGCAACGCAATTCTTTGCCAACGCCTGCACCTCGAATACCCGAGATCGCGAACGAAATTCATCGTACAATCCTGTCATGCGGGCAGAAATGTACCACGAAAGGCACATTGCAACAAGAAAGACAACGTAGATAGCCCTGACATGCGGAAAACTCAGCGTGAGATCCGTTTTGAGTTGACAAAGGATGAGCGAGACATAGAAACAGATGCAAATCAGGGCAAAGTCGGAAGCCACTTTGACCATATAGTAAAAGGTTCGAAAAGCGTTCATAGCGTCTTGAAGCCGCTTGGGAAGGAACAACTAGAACAGGGTTGAAGAATTCTTGTTCAGGACAGTCGCCTCTTTCGCATCGTAAGCGGAGGTGAGACGCACTCCGCTGTTCAACAGTTATCCATTTCTGAGTGAAAGAAAGGCAGCCGAACCTTGATTTTTCAAAGCCAGCCGCCCTATCGGTGTATGGTTACCGTGAAAAGCTTCTAATCCTCCAAGCCTTCGTGGTAGAAAACTAGCCGTCCAAGATGAGGAATTCACAAGAAGGTGAATAGAAAACTGTTACCGCACCTGTTCTTGCCCCATTTACTGCGCGGGATTTTGGCGACCATCACAAAAGACCCACATCTTCTTGCTCGCCGCTTTCGCAAGAATCGCCCGAATTTCTGCCGAGTCTGCCTCCGGCGGAATATCCATTGCCCAGCAACTCTGAGAGACCTCTTCAAACGTGCAGCCAAGCATACTCAATTCGGCAAGCTGTATTTTTGCCCCGCTCCGACCGTCGGGTGATGCGAAGGACAGCTGGCAGGTTTTGTGCCCGGAAGATTTTGCAACCTGCTCGAATACGAGGTTTCCGTCCACCAAATGAACAGTGATAATATCGCCGAAGTTAACACCGATGACGACACTGGGAATTCCTGTAATCCTGAATTGCCCGCCTTCAATTTCCTGCGCCGGCACAATTTCCGAAGCGCCAGGCATGTCACCGGCCTCGGGTTTGGGAAAGAGAACCGGAACGCAACTAGCCTCGTCCCTTTCGATCCCAAGCAGTATTTCCTCTTGGAAATCGCCAAAGGTCTCCGGATAGTATTCCCATGGCATCGACTGAATCAGGTCGAATTCTTCCTGCGTCATTGATGAAGAACCCATACTCTCGATGAGCTCGTCCTGCAACGATTCATCCGGAATGAAACAGTCCTGTGCATTTCGCAGATGACCATCAGGTTCATTCGGCACCTGGCTCTTGGAGGGTGTCATGCGCACCTCCTGGGAAAAGGGTGAATGAAGTATTCGCGGGCTAACGGACTCTTGTTTTGGTTCTAAAATACCCCGGCTATGTTTGGACAATGTCAAAAAGCGGTTCTGTAATGGTTCGTGGCTCGGCGGGAAGAAAGCCTGCGCCCATTGCATCCGCATTCTTTGGGGTTGGCGTGCCGGAAATCCCACTGCGTGGTAACCGCTTCGACAGAAGGACAGCGCGCAATTTCGATATCCGTGCGACACTAGATAAGCCTCACGCTGGTTCAAATATTGAAGAACGCCCGCAGGAAGCTGCGAGGACTGCGACTCCGACCGGATGTACACTCCGGTGAGCAGCCTGCGAAGGGCAAACGACATAATTAACTGCGCAAAGCGCAACTACCACACCGTAGGGAATGCAATGACAATGCGCTCGCTTTTGGATTTAAGAATTTCCTGCGTTGGGCCGAAGCGAGGTTCCAAACCTCTTCTTTAATGCTATAAAAATGTGTGCGTAACCGAATCCGAACATTTTCAAAACATTCGCACCCGCGACCAAGGTTCCAGCTAACACGTTTGTAACAATCACCAATTGCTGCAACGAAGATTCCACAGTGTCTACTCTTAGCATCGAACAATGTAAAAGGTTTCGACATTCAAACCCTGAAACTTTACAATAGGAACGATGCTTTTGGCCAAAATCGGCCTGAACCGGGGTAAACGCTGTGGCTTGATATTTGCGGTATGGGAGGGATCGATGCTAGAATGATTCTACTCACCTCTTACTAAGGAGAGTTGTGTGAACAGACTGATTTTGAGTGTTGCGGCGGTTGCGCTGATTTTCGGCTGGGCTTCTGCAGACTTCACTCCGATAAATCAGGCAGCGGACGCGGGCAAAGAGGATTCCCTATCACAAATTCTCGATATCTTGTATGGCGCGGGAAATTATCAAAGAGTTGATGACGCAAACGACCAGGTCTGGACCACAAACGTGCCAAATGGCACGGCAACATTCCAGGCCCAATATGCCTCCTATGCCCAGAGTTTTGGTTATGCTCCGACCTCTTCTTTGCCGGGCATGATTCTTTTTTCCACACCCGGCGGGCTGGACGAAATAGTGCCGACTGGCGGCCCACAGGGCACGATACCCGCAAGTACCAAACCTTTTTATCTGGGAGATCTGGTGACCGGAGACGACAACGGCACGCCCAAATCCGCCATCTGGTATTCCGATCCCTCACTCAATGGGGGTGATGGTGACCACATGGTCACTTTCGAAATTACGCAAGGAACGGATGCCGGCGACTATGTTGTCGCATTTGAAGACTATTACCTGGCAACCGCGGACAAAGATTACAACGATCTTGTCGTTCTGGTGTCGGGAGCAGCGCCGGTTTCCGCGGTTCCCGAGCCTTCAACGCTCAGCATGCTCGGCTTTGGTTTGGTCGGTCTTGCGGCCCTGGTTCGCAGGAAAAGAAAGAACTGACTGGCAGGAAATCTGTTTTTTCCGAGAAAATTGCGAAAGGTGCGTTTCTTTACAGAAGCTCATCTTTCTTCGTTTCCCGGCTTTGCTCGGCCTGTTGAGCGTGAGCGCGTATTGTTGCCGCCATGTTCCCAATTGCCAAGAGCGGCATCGTCGCCCTCGCGTGGAAAGACGCTCCGTGGATTTTGCGCCGGGGCGTAGCGTTGGAGTCCCGGGCCGGCGGCAGATCCGTTTCAGGAAAAACGGTGAATGCTAATTCTGCTGCGAAACATAATCCAAGGGCAATGATACCTGCAAGTCCGAATGACTCTCCGCCGCCATCACAGCCATGCCGTTTGAATTCCGTTTGGCCTTCTTCTTCAAAGTCGCCATGGTGCCGGAAAATATTTCGAATGTCATGTTGAATCGTGGGGCCGGGAGGTGAAGGATGGCGGCGCTCACCGTCAGGAGCGGAAATCGGCGCAACTCGCCGTCACGGTCATACGATTCTACATAGCCCTGCAGCCGATCCTCGGGTGAATACAGACTTTCTGCCTGTAACCTGAACTGTTCCAGCAGATGTCGCGCCAGATTTTCCGACTCGTCGGAATCGATGCTGCGGAGGCCGGCGAAAAAATCGTCGCCCCCGATATGGGCAATAAACCGTTGCGGATACACGAGATCCTTCTGCAGTATTTCCGCAAACAACAGAATGGCGCGGTCTCCGGCCCGAAAACCGTATTTATCGTTGAAGGCCTTGAAGTTGTCAAAATCAAAATAGACAAGAGAGCAGATTCGTTCGTTATCCTCAAGAACGTCATTGACAAATGTATGGACGGCGGAATTCCCCGGAAGTTTTGTAAGAGGGTTCTGATCGACGGCTTCTTGGATGTTCTTGTCATGAATGATCGACAGCAGCGCTTCGGACGAGAGGACTCCCACGTATTTCATGTTGTCGGTGATGAGAATCCCCTCAGGATTCCCTGTACTTGCGAAAATGTCAAGGATTTTGCTTATGGGAAAATGGATATCGGTCGTCTTGCAGGGAGACATGAAATGTGACAAGGAATAGCCAATGGATCTGTTCTGCAGCAGTTCTTTTCCGTACATCGAGTATCCCCACTCTTTTATGTCTTCTTCCCGCACAATGCCCACTGGTTCGTTCATATGGTTGACAATAGGAATGCTGGTGTATTTCTTGTTCCTGGCAAAGAACTCGAACACCTCGATCATGCGTGCCGTGGAGGATAGCGAGGGCACCCGCACGATACTCTGTTCGAGGAGCTTGCGGTCGGTCATGGTACGGTTCCTCCTGTCCTTCCCGCTAAGCTCGGCAATTTCCTCATAGAAGACCCGTAGGTCCGACGTGTTCCGCGTGGGCCGCTGCATGAAAAACCCCTGGACATAATCACAACCGAGTTCCTTGCAGAGAAAGTATTCTTCGGCCGTTTCGATGCATTCCGCAATCACATAAATGGAAAGGCTATGCGCGAGTGAAACGATGGTCGATACATACAGGCGCTTTTTGGCATTGACGGCGAGGTCCTTGATGAAGAACCGGTCAAGCTTGATGAATGAAGGTTCGGCGACATACAATGCGTGGAAACCGGACAGCCCGACGCCGAAATCGTCGAGCACCATTTTGAACTTCATCTGCAACTTCTCCCTGTTGATCCGCTCGTAAATTGAATTCCGTTTTTCCGTGAATTCTATCAGGAGCGATTCAGGAGGCAGATCATTGACCATACAGATGGCGCGAAGTTTTTCCGAAAAACCGGTGATATCGACAAGAGAAAGGGGGCTGATATTGGTGAACAACTTGTATTCTCTGTGCCGGGCAAACGTGGCATAGGTCAGGAGAGATTTTTCGATCACCTGCAGTTCGATGTCGGCACACCGACCGCTCTGCTCGAACTCTTCGATCAGCGATTCCACCGTTTGATGGCCGCATTTTTGCTGGTCGCAAATGAACGCTTCGAAGCCAAGGACCAGGCCGGAGTGAATATTGACAATCGGCTGGAAAGAAGTGCCAAGGGACTCAATGGCGATTTCTTTCATCGTATGCCCGAAAACCACAAAAGATCGGCACGAAATGGCTGCGCTCGAAACAACAGATGAGAAAACTGCCTTTACCCCACCATACTACAACAGCACGACCCCAAAGTCAAGACCATTATTGAGCCGTTGGAGCGATTTTCCCAAAAATAAAGCCCTCGCGTTCGGACAAGATAAGCAAGGCATTACGACTTCGTTAGCGGGCGGAGGCATCTCTTGATTTAGGAGCGTGGTCTCCACAGATGAAACGAAGCGCAAAAAACTTACCCGGAAGTAATATCCGTCTAACAAGAGCCGCCTATTTTCAAAGAAAAGTTCATTCTATTCACGTTTTCAAAGGGGTAATCATGAGAGTAACAAACTGGATTGTTCTCGTCGGTGGGTTGCTGATTTCCATGCCTTTGGCCGATGCTCCGTTGCTTGCGAAAACCCTGACAATTTTTCACACCAACGACATGCATGCGCGCGTCACGCCCTCCATGTTGATGGTGCCTTCGCCAAATGCAGCCGGGACGTTTTCCCGCGTCGGCGGAGCGGCATATCTGGCCTCGGAAATGCTCTCGCTGAAAGCGGCGAACCCGCTGGCGCTCATACTGGACGCGGGTGACATTTCGGAGGGTAACCCTCTGGGAGACCTGCGCGGAAACGGCGGCATGGTCGATTTCATGAACCTGCTCAACGCCAAACTTAAGGCTCAGGACGGCAGAGGCATCGACGCCTCGGTGGTCGGAAACCATGACTACCGCGACACTACTTATCTCAACAATCTGAAACGAGCGACGTACCCGGTTCTATCCATCAACCTGTACTATAAGAATACCAAGACTCTTGTCTTGAAGCCGTATATCGTCGATACGATCAACGGCCTGAGGATAGGCATTATCGGGTTCACGAGAGTCGAGAGTACCGCCGGGTTGCCAAGCGATAACGCGATAACGCTGCGCAACTGCGTCTGGTCGGGCGGCGATTCATCGAAAATCAATTTGAGGGACACCGTCGCCGCGCTTCGAAACACCCAGCATTGCGACATGGTGATTCTAATTTCGCACGAAACTCAATCCCGCCTGTACAGCAATTCCACCGACGCGCTTGTCCTTGACGACGGCGTGGTTAAACCGCCGGAAGTGGTTATCAGCGGGCACTGGCACACCTGGTGCCCCACAGTATGGCGCCCGGCATATCTTCACGGCAAAACCATTGTTGCCGAAGCCGCATCGTACATGGAATACATCGGCGAGGTGAACGTCGATTCAACGGGAAAATATCTCGGCGCGCAGAAACACGCTATCGTATGCGATTCCATTTCGCCTGACCCGAACGTTCAGGATTTGATTTCCAGCCTCACCGCCGAGTACAACGCGACCCTCCCTGCACACGGACTTTTTGACACCATCGGATACACCGCAACCGACCTGAACGTCGATCAGAAAAGCAGGTGGTGGTCAATCGACGAATATCCCTGGTATGGAGACGGCACCGCGGGTGAATGGGTATGCGACGCAGTTGCGTGGAAAGCCGGCCAGACCGGTTTTCCATGCGATCTATCGATACAATCCGGCGGCGGCATCCGCAAAGACATCCCCAAAGGACCCATTACCTACATGGATTTGTACGAAGTATATCCGTGGCAGGACAACATGATTGAACTGACCATGACCGGGAAACAAATACGGAACTATCTGCAATCGAAATCGCTTGACGCGGCGATTTCTTCCGGCTGGCAGGTGTACGCCACAGACGGTCTTATCGACAGTATCAAATACAACGGCATGCCGCTTGACACAGGGCATAGTTACAATGTGGTGATAGCGGATTTCATGTACGACAACGATACCGCCGGCACGTGGCCGAACACCATGGTCGCGCGCACCACGCAATCGATTGTCAACGGAATCATCGACTACACGTCGCGGTTTACAAAATCAAATCAGATGACCGTGTCCGGTCCGCGGTACTACAGCAATAACCAGCTGGGCGGCCAGTTCGACGCGGTGGTCACCATGATGGACGACAGTGAATCCGCGCCCGCCTATCAGTCGGGTTTCGTGCGGTTGCTCAACGCGACGACCGAAACCATGGCGCACCTGGGCGGCACCACGCCCACGTCCCTGGTCAACGCCGACGGGTCGATAAACAGAAATCACCAGATGTGCGAATCAATGTGGTACCGCAGCGGTTACGGATTCGGCCTCCATCAGTTCGTTCCGGGGACCATCGTGCGGCTCAGGTTTAAGGGTGGGTTCTATCTGGGGACGCCCGAATTGTGCGAAGAGGAAGGTGTTTACAAACCGGATTCAGATTTCCAGATTATCGGGTTCGATACGACACTTTCCCGCCCCGCGTACATGCCCGACATCAATTCGTTCTGGAACGAACCCATGATCAACCATTTTGTGCGATTCTACGCCGTAAAAACTGGCCCAAGCACGGTGCGCGACAGCAAGGGGCAGGTGATTACGGTGTATACGCAAAGCGGTTATTACACCCTGACGCTCCCGGGCAACAACGGCGACGTGCTCGAACTTGCGGGTGTGCAGACCGTCAAGACCGCGAACCGGCTGTTCAGGTGCAACACGGCAAAGGTAACGTCGGGGTATCCGATTGGCTGGCCGCCCAGTTCGTCTATCGCGCCGATCGTGCCGTTTGTGCAGACCGACACCGCGGTCGTGCTCCATGCGATCGCCTCCGACCCGCGTTCCGATATGCAAAGTCTTGTCCTCAACCCCGTTGCCGACGCCTACACCGTACAGGGAGAGGCGACCAGTAATTACGGGACCTCCACCTCGCTGTATCTGCAGCAGATGGGAACCACCTACCTCGAAGAGCGGCCGTACCTCAAGTTCTCGCTCGCTTCGCTTCCGTCAAATGCGGTCATCGGCGCCGCGAAATTGAATCTGTATGGCTGGAAGGCGACGCCTACGATCACTACCGCATGCTATTCGGTTACCAAGAACTCCTGGACCGAAACCGGCATCACCTGGGCAAAGCAGGACACGATGGCCCCGCTGGGCGCGCTTCTTGACACGCTGACACCCGGAGGCATTTCCTGGTATGCCTGGAACGTTACCTCTTTCGTCAACAAGAAACATGCTGGAGATTCGGCGTCGTTCACCGTGCTGGCGACTTCGGGAACCGGATCGTACACCTTCGATTCAAGGGAATATTCTACGGCCGGCATGCGGCCGTATCTGGAAGTTGATTATACGGCCGGCGCTGACAATTCGGGCGTCGTGAAAGTCGATTTCATGTACCGGTTCTGCTCCGACAACAGCCAGTGGGGCGCCTGGACATTGGCCGGCTCCGTGGTGAATGGGCCGTACGATCTGTCTTTCAATTTCCCAAAAGGAAAAGGATTCTACCAGTTCTACAGCGTGGCAACCGACAAAGACGGAAACGTGGAGCCCGCTCCATACGACCCGGATGCCTCATGCGAGTACACCGGCGGCATCGTTCGGCCCGCGCCGCAGATCCTCGCGAACGGTCAGGCCGATACCATCACCCTTACCGGCGCTTCTCCGATGAATCTTACCGTGTCCCTTCTGGCCAACGACTGGGTGGGCAAGAAAGCCGAATACTGGGTGTATAGTGAGACGCCGAATGTGGCGCCCTACTACGGCCAGCGGCACTACTACGGGCTTCAAACCGGTTGGACTCAAACCGCCGCGCCCGCGGCCGTGCTTTCGCTCGCCGATCTGCAGAGCATGAGCGTTTTGAACACCGCAGACCTGCCCTCCGGAGTCTACACCGCCTATTTTGTGATCGACACGCTTGTCAACGGTGTTCTCGACAACGGCGGGCCCCGCGATTCGGTCCGGTTTACAATCAACAAAAACTGCATGCCGTCAATCGCCATCAACGGCTCGACGTCGGATGCCGTTGTGTCAACCGGAAGCCCGGTGAATGTGACCGTTGGGTTGCAGGCCAATACCTGGGCCGGCATTGCCTGCGACTACTTCGTGTATTGCGATGCGCCCGGCGCAACGAGGTACTGGTTTAGCTATGCGACGGGCCAGTGGCAAACCGGGGCGGCTATCGTCTCGTACCAGGCGAATGCGGCCGACTTCGGAAATTCCCCGGTTCTCAACACGGCCGGATTGCCCGCGGGCGGCTACACGTTCTATTTCTCCATTGACAACAATCAGGATGGCGTGATGGACGGCACACCGGTGACTTCGACAATCCATCTCACGATTCAATAGAGTGGTTTGAAACGGAACGAACCATATAACCTCCCCTTCGCTCGCATTCGAAGGGGAGGTTTTTTCGTCCCGGCCGGCGGCGCCGAAGACACCGGTCCGGCTCTGCCGCGGATTGCGGAAGCATGAACATGAGATAGTGAGGGTTTATTAAGAACTCACTTGTAAATAATATCCGACTAATAGCGGCGGTTTTGTTCTTGTTGATTCAAAAAGTTTTCACTCACAATCCAAGGAGGTTCTTTTGAAAACATTGGCACGGTCACTGGGTGCGGCGTTGCTGATATGCTCTACCCATCTTTCGGCGCAGACGCTGTTGCACTACTGGAATTTCGACAACTTTACAGGCGGACTCTCGGAACCGGCAGCAACTACCTGACCTACTGGGATGCGACGACCGGTGTGGCGAAAACGGGGGATTTTTCGTTAAAAGCCGAGTGCTTTTCCCCGCCCTAAATCCGCAAGGGCTTTCGGTCCCGGCACCGTTCAGAACGACTCGTTCGCCGGGATCGCTTGCCGTCATTCCTTACAGGAATGTTCTTATCCGAATACTCAAGGATAGTGGTCGCTCCGCGATAATAAGCAGTTACAAAACCTATAGAAGCCCTGCGGCCATGCTTCAATTAATTTTAGTGTCTAAAAGGCAAAAATCATAATGACCACCCGCACTTTCCTCATCGTAACGGTAGTGTCCGCGCTTGCGCTGGCCGCGTGCATCACGTGGATCGATTACCCGCTGGCTGCGTTTCTCGGTCATCAACACCGTCATGTCACCAAGACCGTTATTCCCAACCTTCTGCTTCCGGGATGTCTTTTGCTGGTGGGCGCGGCATGGGGCGTGTACCGATTCAACAGGGTTACCGGCCGCTGGCGGCCGATCGCGGCGCCGGCGCGGGCGATCGGCATCACCGTGCCGGTTATCTATATTGTAAAGGAATTTGCGCAGCATTTCTTCGGCCGCCTGTTTCCGCGGGCATTCCTCATGCATCCCGACTTCCTGGGGTTCCGCTTCTTTCATACGAACTATTTTCGCGGAGGCTTCCCTTCGGGCCACATGATGATTACCGTTTGTCTGCTTTTAACATTAAGCAGGGTTTACCGGCTGCCCCGGCTTGTATGGATTGGATTGGGGATCGCGCTGGGAGCCGCGCTTGTCGCCACGAACTACCACTTTCTCGGCGACGTTGTGGCGGGCGCGTACGGCGGTTTTGTCGTCGAAGGCTGCATGCGCGCATGGGCATCGGGCCCTGAAAGCAAATCAGCGCCTGGCGAGCAAGAGGCGGTGGAAGAAAAGAATCGGTGTGCAGTTAGGGTTTTGACGGGCAAAACATAGCGAAAAGACCGGTCTATCTGCCGGATCCGTGTTGACGGATATGAAAATGGGTCCAAGAACGTGTAAGCAGCTTGACAACCAGCAACCTTCGTTTGCTATCAAACCGCTTCAGGTCATCACCCCATTCAAGTGTCAAATGGATCTATCTGATGATTTGGCTGGTAGTGTTCAAGAGCGGACACATGAAAGAAAGAGCACGAACCGGCATAAGCGGTATTCTTCCGATGGCAAGGAAAGCAATAAGAACCGCATTTGTGGGTTGAGCTGATCGAAACTTCGCCATAACGCCTCCGGGGAAAATGATTGGCTGTATTGGCATGGTACGAAATCATGCTTGATTATCAATTGAGCATTAGCGAAATGCCAAAAATTGACATTAGAAACCACCTACCAGAACAATGCTCATGCTCGTATCGCCTTCCGACGCCGCAGTATAACAAAACACCTTTTTTCCGGACCCGGCATCGCGCAGCGGCGACCCGCCGGGTTCGACAATTCCTTTGAATTTGACAATTCCAAGACTGTCGCCACAGGCATTTGTCTTAATCAATGTTGCGGCGCTGTCGGCCGAATAGGAGGGCATATTTGCGGCAATGAGAAAACCGCTGTCCGGCATCTGGGCGACCCCGTAGGCGGCGTCTGAGTAAGTTCCGCCGAAAGACCTATGCCATTGGTAATTTCCAAGAGAGTCGGTCTTGAGCAAAAACGCTTTCCTGACCCCGCCCAACGAGGCCGTGCCGCCGACAATGGCAAAACCGCCGTCGTACGTCGATGTGACGTTGTAGGAGATATCGTCGTCATTCCCTCCGTAAATCTTTTTCCATGCTACGGAACCTGTTGCGTCAAGTTTTGCCAAAAAAACGTCCTTGCCGCCGTTTTCACTGTAAGAAAACGTGCCGCCGGTTATCATACATCCGCCGTCCTTAGTTGACGAAAGCGCATAGCAGCAGTCCCAGCCCGTTCTACCGAATGAATTCGCAAAGAGGAGATTGCCGTTTTTATCGATTTTGAGTACCATGATATCGGTATCGCCCGGGTTGACCGATGCGGTATATCCGGCGACGAAGAACCCGGAGTCCGGCGATTGCGCAAGGCAATAAGCCCTGTTGGAGCCTGCGGCGCCAAAACATTCATGAAAGATTTCATTTCCCGTTGAATCGAATTTCGCCACTCCGATATTTTCGTCTCCCATGGAATCCGTGGTAAAACCGGCTACAATAACCCCGTGATCAAGGGAGGAACAGCAGTCGAAAGCCGCACTATTTCCGTTCCAAAACTGTTTTGAGCCTGTTAAGGCGCCTGAATTGTCGGTTTTAAGTAGAAGGGAATTTGGAATCCCGCCGGACTGTTGAAGTGATCCCACGGCAAAAAAGCCCTGGTCGCTCGCTTGACAAATTGAATGCGCTCTTGAAGATCCGAGACTCTGGAAATTCTGGTTCCAAACCAGTGTGATAGGCGGTACGGGGAGCGGAGGCGGAATGGTCCCAAGGTAAAATGACGCAAACGCCTTTCCGACAACCTTACCGCCGCTGTCATTGGGATGGCCATCGCCATAAGCAGGATTGGCAAGATTATCATTCGGAGGGTTTTGTCCAAGGAGGGCCGCCAAATCGAAAACATGGGCAACGCCGGATGGCGGGTTCGCGCGAATGGCGGCATTCACCGCGCGCCATTGCGTTTCGGAAGCGCCGGCAAAGTTAAAAGGCGGGACCGTGCAAAGAATGATTCTTTTTGTGGGCGATATTTGCAGAAGCGAACTTACCACGGTAGAAATGCGTCCAAGGACCTGATCGGCCGTGGCGCCGTTTCGAATGTCGTTGACGCCAAGACAAACCACCGCATCGTCGCAGCATTTGACCTTTCCAAGCCACGCACTGTTTGTCGCGGCGTCCCTGGACTGAGCCCATCCGCTGCCGAGGTTCCAAACGCCATAATCGGGACCGAGATTCAGCGCAGCCTGAGCGACCCAGAACGCATAAGAATTCATGGAAGCGTTGAATCCCTGCGTTATACTGTTGCCGATGATGCCGATGATTCTCTTGACGGATTTCTTGTACGCCACGGCATTCGGCGCCACCGCATAATCGCCGGTCGAAGAAAATCCGGCGTTTGATTCCTGGAACGCGGAAAATCCTGAATTTGTAAAGCATGAGTATTGGTTCTCGTATGCATAGGGGATCGCGTCGGCCGAGGTCTGTTTTTCAACTGTCCAAGTGAACGCGCAATAATGTCCTGACGGCAAAGCGAGGCTTGCCGTGTCGCTCCAGAAAGATTCGCCTCTGGCCACGGTGCGGGACAAAGAACCGCCCCAAGTCAATTGATGGACGGATCCGGGCGCCACGGACCCGTCGGGAACGGTTCCGCCGTCTGCGACGGTTGCGGCGACAATACGAAAAACGCTGCATGAATCGTTTGCCGGGGCCGAGTTCGGGTGCTCCGATTGAGAGTCTATGATATTGCGGTACCAGACGCTGAGTAGAAGGTTCCCTTCTTCCCGAAGGCGGAAATAGGTCCTGTACGTTGCGGTAAAGGGAGATCCTTTCATCACCAGATTATTCGGAACTCCGGCGGTGGTGGCGGGCGATTTATTTCCCCAGAACCAGAGCGCGACCGGGTCGCGGCTTTGGGCAAAAACGGAGTTTATCGCAACAAAGCCAAGAACACATACGTTTAAGGCGATTCGCGGTATCATGGTGATGATCCTTCGGTGTCGATTACGTAAGGTGCTTATTAACTTTTGGGAATCCTGGTGAAAAGGGAAGGGGCCTGCACAACCAGGCCCCTTTTAAAAAACTATCGAACGCAAACGCAATTTGAGATTACGGGCAAACAGTCTTTGTCGCATCAAAAGCAGCTGCGCCGCCGGAAGTTCCATTGATAATGGAATTGCCGTTATTGCTCAAGGTACCGCTGTAGGTGATGTCCATGTCATACGTTGTATTGTGCGTTGCGACGGAAATGGTATTTCCTGAAATGCTTCCTCCGGTCACAACGCCTTGAGAAGGCGCATCCCAGGTAATGGTCCCGCCGGTAATATTGTTATTGGCATCGATAACAATCTGGAGCAAGCCGGTCCAATAGGTACCGGAACCGGGACTCTTCTCCTGCCTTGTGCTCCAGCATTGTGTCGTTGTTGCGGGAGGCGGCGGAGGCAGGGAGCAGCTTGTCCTGGTGGCACTAAAAGCATACCCGCCGGTTGACGTGCCGCTAACTATGCTGCTGTCCGCTGCAAGCGCGCCGCTATAGGTTACATCCATACTGTAAGTAACATTGTGCGTGTTGATTGAAGCTGTTCCGCCCGAAATCGTTCCGCCGGTGACGGTCCCATGCGAAGGCACATCCCAATCTATTGTGCCGCCTATCACGGTTCCATTGCTCAGCACTTGTACATTCATTGTGCCGGTCCACCATGTGCCGGAACCGGGGCTCTTTTCCTGCTTTGTCGTATAACATATCGAGGCGGTATCCTGGACAGGAGGAATAGTGCAGACAATCTTATTCGCGCTGAAACCATAGGAGCCACTACCATTGTCTTTGGATGTACCGTTAACAATCACAGTTCCATAGGTGGTCAATATGCCCGTATACGTGACGGTGACCGGACTGGGAGACGACCATGATCCGACCACGGTAAAGCTGTCTCCGCTTATTGTTCCGGTGACGGTTGTGCTGCCATAGGCGCTATTCCAGGATATGGTTCCGCCGATGGATTCACCCTGTTGGGTAAGAGACATTGTTCCGGTATAAACTTGTCCGGGACCATTCTGCTGCACATTCCAACAACCCGTAACATCGAGTTTGGGAGGATATGCAAGGTTCCAAATTTCAGTCTTGCTCAAAACGCGGCTGTATATTCTTACCTCATCGATTTGGTCTTTGAAAAGGTTTGAAAACTCTCCATCCACCGAGTTGCCGCCGAATATTGCGGATCCTTTTCCCGGAGTGAAAGAGCCGGTATAAGGATTTGAGCTTGCAAGAATGCCATTAATAAAGGTTTGAACATTGGCGCCATCGTAAGTAACTGCGATATGAGCGATTCCCGAGATTTTTGAAGATGTTGCGACGGTGTTCCATGATCCGTGAACGCTGTCTCCGAAAACTACCCGTATCGTGCTGTCCTGGGCGATTTGGATAATGTAGCCCGCTTTGCCACCGGAAACAGCCGCAGAATTCTGAAACAAAGTCTGCAATTTCGCTGGTCCCTGAAGGTGGACGAACGCAGCGAATGTAAAAGTGGTTGAATTGAATTTACCCATGGATTCGCCTACAACGGTTTCGCATCCGACGCTGTCGAAACCGAGGAAATTGCCATAAGGGCCTGGACTAAGATGAGCGTTTGTGATACCCTGGATACCGATCAAATTATAGTGGTTTTGCGACTCATCGTTCGATGCAAAGGGCATAGCCCGCTCAAACGGCCAGTATGCCTTGAGCAGGGAATCAACGGTGACGGGCTGGGCGAAAAGAGAAACCGACGCGAGTGCGATTGCACAGGCGATCCGACGAATAACGCTGCTGATCACGATCTCCTCCTTTGATTAGATTAAGAGTAATGGAAATCTTTCTGGGATTTTCACCTGTTTGCCGACCAGAAGCCTCTTGCAACGACTCTATAGTCGTTAAGCATAAACCGCAATTTCTCAACGCAATGGATTCTCTTAAGTTACGCGGATTAGCGAACGGCTATTCACAAGAGAGTCTCAAAAGGCAAGTATAAACTAGGAGGCGATTATTAGGATAAAACTAAGGAGGCGATAGAAATCTGTTCCGTTTCACCTGCAAACAATAATTCCGCGAAAGGGCGCGGGAATCACATCGGGCGGCCGGCGTTCATTTTCTTGACTTCGGGATTGAACGATTTTGCGGAGCTACTTTCTCGGTCACCCGGTTCCAGGGACTCGGCATCTTTCCGCAAGACGACTACCGTCGACGCCTCCGCACCCACCGCGAACGTCACGATGCCGACGACGCCCTGTTCCTGTTTGGCAAGCACCTGGCCCGTTATCTGCGGCCTGTCGTCGGACGCCACAAAAACCACACGACGTCGAGCATGTCCCCGGATCCTATCCTCGCCAACCCGTAGCTAACGGCAACCAGGGTCATAGGGCATCGGTAGTCTGTAATGTCAAGGGTTTTGGTCATGGGAATTCCTTTATGTTCCGGTGACTTTTGCCGAGGCGTCCGTATTTCGCCCGAGCATGTCCCACAGCGTCACGCCTGGGTGGTGGTAGACTCTTACGTCCAGCCGTGCCGTGCCGAGGCCAATGGCTTGTTTGGGACACCAGTGAAGACACGCAAAGCATCCGGCGCATTTGATGCTTGCCCAGACGGGTTTGTTGTTCGCGATCGTGATATTACGCACCGGGCATAATTTAGCGCAGATGCCGCAGCCGTCGCAGCGATCGTTTGCGGCAAACGCAAGGGAGCTCCACCCGTTGATTGCCACATGCGCAAACAGCTTGAGGAGCACCGGCGCTCCCTTGATAATCATCCCCGAGAGCACCATGTCGGCAAACAGGCTCCTTGTCTCAACGTACCCTCTTCTGGCCGCGTCGATGTCGGAGCACACCCCATCCTTTCTTGCATTCCAGTTCGCAAGAAGTTTCTCGTGTTGCGCCAAAGTAAACCGGCTTGATCCAATGCCGTTGTGCGGCATGGCCACAGCAAACCCGGCCGATAGACGTCCGCCGCAAGATGTGACAACCGTTTCGAAATGCTTCAGGCATCCGGAAGCGGAAATGCCATAGGTGCAAACGGCAAAAAGGTACTTTGAGCGAATGTCCTCGAGCTTCGCGACAAACTCTTTAATAATCGACGGCGGTTTGAAATCGTACACCGGGAACACAATTCCCAGTTTCTCCGCATCGGTATGGATTCTCTCTTTCCCAAGGGTGGAAACCAGCGGTATCACCGATGCATTGAGCGGCGCGGCTATGTCCCTGGCCACGGCGAGTGAATTCCCGGAGCCGGTGAAGTAATAGATTTCGGTGTTGCTCATACACGCTTCCCTTCCGTCCGGTTGCGCCATTGTCAAGGAGTGGCAGGTAATTCTCGCAATCAAACAGTAATCGCAAGAATCTTCGACGCCGCGCGGGCGGCCTTTCCTATTCGGTAAGGCCGCTCGCGTTTCCGACGGGTGGAGCAAGCGCCGGAATCAGTCTCGCCGAAAAAAACGAAACCAGCGGGACGGTCAAAATCACGGCGATGCTTCCTGAAACCGCCTGAATGATATATATGCCGATCATATTGTTGTTGAGCAACTGGTGGTATGAAACGTTCCAAGCATACAGCAGGACCAGAATATTAAGCGATGTTCCGGTGAAGGCTATGATCAGGGTGTTTGCCATTGCGCCCATCATGTCACGCCCTACATTCATTCCGGACCTGAATAATTCTTTTCTTCCCAGGCTCGGGTTGTTCAGGTAAACTTCATTGACCGAGGTGGCGATGGAAATGGCGATGTCCATGATCGCGCCGAGCGAGGAAATAAGAATTGCCGCGAACAAGAGCTCGCCGACTTTCATGTGCGTAGCTGCCGCAATCTGAATGAGCGTGTCGGCCTCGCTGCCGCTGAATCCGGACAGGTGGGTGATTGAAAGGGCACCCAGCAAGAAAAGCATCGAAATGACCGCTCCCGACGCGGTCCCCAGAATTGCCGAAAGGGTCTTGGCGGTGAAACCAGCGAGCAGGACAAACGTTACGCATACGGTTATTATCACTACTCCCATAGCCGCCCAGGCTGGAGAATACCCTCTATAGAGCAGGGGAACAAAAAGGAATATAATGCCCGAAAAAGTGAATATGATGCCCGCAACGGATTTGAAGCCCCGGCTGCCTCCGATTGTACACAGCGCCGCGACGAATAGTACAATAAACAGGTAGAGGTACGTTTCCCTGTTGTAACTGTAAATCCAGGCTTCGTAGGTGGTCTTATTCGCCGTATCAATGCAGACGATCACCTCGGCCCCTGCCCTGGCCTTGACATTGGATGTGTAGTTCAGGGTGTTCTTCACGGTCATTACCTCACCCTTGTGCTCTCCGGTGACAATCCTGATCCTCACCGTCTGATAGCCCACGTCGAATCCGGTGGCATTGTCTTTGGACAGGGCCTCCGTGAGCACCTCCAGTACCTTTGCCTTTTCGTACCGGACATAGGACCCTGGCGCCGAACCGTACAGATGATGGATCCGGGTGTGACCCGAGAATAGAAATATCAGAACCAGATAGATTGCCAGGGCGGCTGATCCGGCGAGTGTGCGTCCAACCCTGCCGTACATGACATTTTCTTTCTTTGTGGGGATCATTGTCGCTCTACCGCCTCCATAATCTAATAAATGAGGCGCATGCAAACCGTTCTTGATTTGCATGCGCCGGGCAGGCCAAATGCCTTTATGGCCTTGTTCCCCCAAATTAATTCTGGACGGAACTCTTTACAATCGTGTAATTGTCGATGGGGCTGGAAGGATTGTTCGTTGAGACTGTCACAATCGACAGCGAGTTTCCACCGATGGAGACCCGTGAGAAGGTCGGTTGATTCTGCTGCCAGTGATGCGCGACATACACGGGAAACGTGATCACACCGGTTTCCGGATCGATGAACGACGGATTGAGCGGATAGAACTTGCTGCCGGAACCCGAGTTAAGCGTCATGTAAAGCGTGCCGGCGGGATCCGTCACGGTGACGCTGCTGTCCGCGCCCATTACCATCTTGTCCTTGGACACGGGCAAACCGCCAAGCATTTGATAGGTTCTGGTGAACGTATGGTCGTGGCCGGCAAAGACAACGTCGATGTGGTATTTGTCGAAAATCGCCGGATATGCGCTCCTTCTGAACAGGATGTCTACATCAAGCGCATGGTCTGCGTCGCTGTACAGGGCGTGATGGAAACTGACGATTCTCCACGCTGCCTTCGGGTTGGCGGCAATGGCCTGACCGATAAATACGTCATGCGTGGTGGCGCTGAGTGTATTGCTGTTGATTACGATAAACAGCGCGTTGCCGTAAGTATACCAATAGTCGCCGTCGTTGCCGAATTGGCTCACGCCGTATTGCGTTGACAAATTGGGCAGGTTGTAATGATAGCCGTAATACTGTCCCAGACCATAATCATGGTTGCCGTCCATGGTGGCAACCGGAAGACTCAGCAGCTGCATGGGGCTGAAATAGGCGTTGTATTGAGGATCGACACCGGCCTGGGAAGAGCTATTGTCCACCTCGTCGCCCAGGGAGAGCAAGAAGCTTGCGTTCGGCACCAACTGCGACATCATAGCAACGGTATTCGCCCAGCCGGTGCTGTCGTACCCAAGAACATTGGCAATCTGCGCAGGCGGTTCGAGTGATCCGCTTGTGGCAGCGCCAAGCTGAGGGTCGCCGACGGCGACGAAACAGAATGAGCTGGGATCCTGGGTCTGGAACGTGCCGATGGGGCTCCACGTAGAGTCGTAGCCGATGCGAAATGCATAGGTAGAAGAGTTCTTAAGACCGGAAATCGTTACCTTATTCTGATACCATCCGGCCGCCGAAGTCCCGGCGGAAGTAGTGAAGTAGGCTTTGAGAGTCGCGCCATAAAACGTCCTTATCCGAGACATATCCAGATGAGAAAGGAATGAAGAGACCGTCTCGTCCCAATTCAATTTAACAACCTGAACTTCCGGAACAGGAAGAGCGTATGTGGTGAATGAATCGGGATGGAGATAATCGGCTGGAATATAGCCGAAATTGGTCATGTCCAGATTCTTGGTGGCCCAGGAAAAACAGAGCTGCGACTCGTTGCTGCCGGGCGTGATGTTGAACCAGGCATAGGAGGCGGCGGCGCCGTCTGGAACATAGATTGTCTGGGCAAATACCGAGGGTGCTGTGGAGATCAGAATTGTCGCCATGGGCGCCAGCAAAAGCCGGCCCAGATTTTTGAATTTGCTTGACATGATTTTTCTCCTTTAAATAAAGAATATTCCTTTGGTTTCCGAACGGTTGCCCGGCACGCAGTATGCCGAAGCAACGCCGTCTTTCCTTAGAATTAGAATGAAATTGACCGCACCATCAGGCCTTTTTTTTGTTGCACCTCCCTCCTAGGTTCTTCAAGCATGGATAATGGGCCCCGCGCTGCGTCCTTGCACGGCGGATTGCGAAAAGCTTTTGTTGACAAAAGAAAGACGAACGGCGGGCGCGCCGTGGGGCTGGACAAAGAACAGGCGGAAAAGCAAGGAACGCGAGAATTGAAAGACCCCGAAGCACGCTTCGAGGAAAAGGCAAAAAACATAATAACCAGCTCGAAGCGCAACTAGCACACCTTAGGGAACGAAGTGACAATGCGCTCGCTCTGGGGTTCAAAAACGCGTTTTGCCATTGCGAACGAAGCGAAGCAACCTCGCGTTTTTGCAAAGAATTACGGCAGATTCGCAATGCGGCTGCTCCCGTAGAATTGTAACTGGTCAAGGTCGCGGTGCCACGTCGCTACGCTCCTCGCAACGACATCGTGACAATTTCTAGAGGTCCCCTCAAGTTACCGGGATTATCGAATGCTTGTTTACAAGCAAATCTCACAAGAGGCAAGTATAAACTAGGAGGCGATTATTAGGAAAAAACTAAGGAGGCGATAGGAATCGATTTCTTGGTGGCATGAATAGGTGCAGACTTCTAAAAGAATGCGAAAGCAACTCTTGAGGTCTGTACGAGGACAACTCTACCGGATTAGCCGCCCTTACGAACCTTCGGGGACCGCGATTACGAACTGGATGTACACCCCGGTGAGCAGCCTGCACCGCGATTACAACAGGATGTACGCCCCAGTGAGCAGCCCGCAAAGGGCAAACGACGCAATTAACTGCGCAAAGCGCAACTACCACACCCTTGGGAACGGAGTGACATAAGGCAAAGACTTTTTTGCAAAGCACGAAGTGCTATTTCTATGCCTTAGGGAATGCAATGACAATGCGCTCGCCGTGGGATTCACTCTCTAGGCCGGTCACCAATGCTATTTAGAAATAGCAGAACCACTTTTCTCCATGTAGGTTCACAAACGAATGGCCTTTGAGATCAGGGGCGTCAATCAGCTCCGCGATCTTTGCGCCAATCTCCCTGGAGGTAACCATAGGAATCGAGGAATTGGGCGACCGACGTTTTTCGGAGAACTTTCGGGTTTTGAACCGTTTCCTATATGCCAACATGTTTTCGAGTACGTAGCCTGCCCGCAAGATGACAACGTCGATATCTTTCAGCGCGCTGAGCTTGCCTTCGACGTCCTGCATGCCGGGGATGGCGGCCGTGCCCGGGTCGGATTCCGGCATCCGGCAAGAAAGAAGAACTACTTTTCTTGTTTGTGATTTCTTGACAGCATTGACGGCTGCGTCAACCGTAGTATGGTAACAATCAACCTTGCCGTCTTCTTCAGGCTTGCCGGGCGTAAGCAAGCATACCGCCTCGGCGCCTGTGAAGGCCTTTGTGAGGAATGTCTCATCCGATTCGTCGCCCTCCAAAACTTCAGCGCCCTTTTCACCAAGCCATTTGAGAGCTTCGGCGGATCGGCCTGTAACGCGCACGCGTTTATTTCTTGCCAAGACATACTCAGCCGTCTTTGACCCTGGCTCGCCGGCAGCCCCAGTAATCACAATCATGATAGTCCTTGCTTGCGTCGTGATCCACGTTCGTCGTTATTGACGAAATGCAATTTCTGTGCCGGCAAAATACCCCTGCATGCTCAGAAGCGCCATACGGAGAAGTATGTCTTCAATTTCTTTTGCAGATTTAGGAAAACCAGAACGTTTGCTGCAAGGCCCGTGGATTGAACAGCGTCGATGCGAGAAATGAAAACACTCGAGTCAACGGCCACACTCATGAAACGAATCTCCAGCTGCCGCCTATCCCCTAGATCCGATGATTTGTCTATCGCGTCCTGGGTTGAAGATTGAAATGAGTACCGATTTGCCCCTCGTTTCTGAAGTCCTCACCCCATGGAAATTTCATCATTCACGACATTGACACGGTTATTATTCAAAATCTCTTCTATCATGAATTCGAACTGTTCCTTCTTCGAAGTATTGATTCTCCCTGAATTGTCTTCTTGACAGCATCCGCAGGACCAGAATATACCTTGGAAATTATGCGTCTTGATGAGATTTGTGTTACAAATGTGTGAGAATTTCGGGATGGGCTTGGGAAATGTTGCAAGTCTGGATTGCACCAGGTCACACTAGAAGGCCCCCGATAAATCTAATTACAGTCTAATACTCTCCAAATAATTGTCCGGTATATTATTCGCCCGTCTATTGCCAGGATTGTTGCTATTGGGAAAAGGTAGAGCCATGCAGTCTTTTAAGGATCGCACCAACGGCATTTCGATCCACATCAAACGCCTTCCGCTGGTTTTTCTGTCTTAAGGAATGCGTGATGCGCTCTGCCTCGGGATATGCAGTCATATGCAAGGCAAACGGAGTAGAAGCGGTGGATTTCATCCTTGCAGACGTTTAAGGCAACCGTAAGCTTTCGGGAATTATCTTTGACCTCACCGTGCCCGGAAACGCGTGCGGAAAAGCGGCGGTTGAGGAAATTAGGAAGTGGAACGCGGACATTCCAGTCTTCGTGGCAAGTGGGCACGCAGAAGATCTAGTGATGGTGTATCCGGCGTAATGCGGGTTTACCTTGAGCAAGCCGTGCAGCAGAGTGAACTTACGGAAATGTTAGACAGGAACTTGAAGCCGAAGAAATAGAGTGCCAGGAATGAGCATATGTCAACGGTTCCGACAAGCCTCGCAGCGTCTTTTTTACAATAGCTTTGCTCAAGCAAGAAAACATTTTTCAGGGAGAAGACCATGTTCCGGATAGAACGTGCTGCGTACGGACTTAAGCTCACGTTTGGCGACGTCATTGACGCGCGGGAGATGGAACAATGGGTTAGAGAGTCCGTCAAGCATCTCCAGTCGCTGGTGGGAAATTTCGGCGTGTTCGTCGACATGCGAGCCCTTGGGCCCCTGGCGCCCGACGCCCGGGCGCTTATGGTGGAGGGGAGGAAGATGTACAAAGCGAAAGGCATGCAGCGTTCCGCGATAATTCTTGACAATCGGGCAACCTCCATGCAACTCAAACGGCTGGCTCAACAATCCGGAATTTGCAAATGGGAGCGCTACATCGACGCCACCAAAAGGCCCGATTGGGAAGAGATCGGCGTTGCATGGGTGATACTTGCCGACGACCCGGATAAACCAAACTAGTCGGCTCGTGCAGTCGGCCGCAATCCTCGAGCCCCGGAAAAAAGGCGATTCCTCTATGAAATCAGATTCTGTTTTTGTCACGAACGGAAAAACTCAGCCTGAACACGTTGAACCCTTGCGCGCCATTGTCACGGCCTGCCTCTGGCGCGAGCCGCATTCCCTGCGCGAAATAATTGCAGACCTGCAGGTAACGTCTCACCCTTGGGCGGATTCGAAGCGGGAATTGATAATATGCATTTGTTCGGCCCTCCGCGCAGCGATGGCCGTCGGGTTGATTGAGCATAATTCGGGTTACCTTCTTCTCTCTTCGTCAGGAAGAAAGAAACTTGGAAAGGCGTTTGGGCTTTGATACAAACGGACCAAAGCCTTGCTGTCAGGTTCATCCGGCATGAAAAGTACTCTTCCGCGAATTCCGATTAACAGGTTCGAGCCAGGAATTCCTTCTTCGGAGGTTTGCGCTATCCGAGCAACTGTCACTCCATTCTCAGAGAATGGCAGCGTCTGGCCTGGCTTAATAATGTTGACGTTGTGGACGTTGTCGATCGACAAAAGTTTTATGCAAACTGTTTTTGTAGGTACTCCCGAGAGTTTTCCCACAGCCGGGGGAATGGCCTTCAAGGTTTCAGGAGCTGACGCAACCTTCATGTGTGCTTTGGCTAATGCTAAGATTTCGGAATATTCTTTTGCACTAAGCGGTTGTTCTCCCGCCGCGAGCAGCCGACGCACTGCATCACTTTGCCATGCGGGTAACGAAATCGCCCAAGCAATCACATCATCAATAGTAGACATAATCCACTCCCCCAATTCAACATTTCATTTTAGCCTCGGTTTATCCTCTGTGGGCAGTCACAGGGTGGACCACGATGATTCAGAGCAATAGAGATGGATATACTTACAAATCAATTAATGCGCTATTCGGAAAGCAAGAATAATAGCGAAACCAATTCTGAACCTGCTCTTGGGCTTTCAGTCCTTCCCGAGATTTCACCGGGAAATGTTATTGAAGAATTGCCGATTAGGCCGTAAAATAGACCTACTTGGCTGATCCACTTGCAAGGAGGATGTTTTGAATCTTGAACGCATCCTGAACGTGCTTGTTCTCCATATCGACGACAAGAAGTCGATCGTTTTCCGGGAAGAATGGGTCGAGCAGCTCCGAGCTCTTCCTTGCGACGATTACGGAACCTTCATGCGTGATACCATCTATCCGGCCTTGTCAGTCGAGGATCGAAACATCTGGCACAGAACCACTATAAGCAATCTCGACCTTCAAGTCGCAATTCAGGGCTTTCAATAATCTACCCCTCGACGGCTGCACACCAGGTCTTTCGCGCCAGGAGGGTCGCCGGCTCCTCGACGCTCCCCCGGCAGACACCGTGCTCGGCCAACGCGATCGCGCGATGCTTCCCGTGCTTCTCTACACTGGCGACCGCCGATCCGCCATCTGCAATATTAAAGTTGGTCACTTGCTGCATGAAACAGGTATTCACCACGTGCTTCTCCATGAAAAGGGAGATCGGCGGATCCGGGCGCCTCTCCATCCGCAGGCCTTGGAACGGATTCAAGCCTGGATGACTGCCGCGGCGATCACCGCAGATGATAAAGAAGCTTATTTGTTCCGGCCGTTCAACAGGCGTGGCACCACCCTGCAGGACAAACCCATGCATGAATTTATGATCTGGCATACTGTCAAGAAGTACGCCCGATCTGCAGGCCTGCAGGTCGACCGCCTCGATGAACGCGGAATCTGCGCCCACTCAACGCGGGTCACGGCCATTACAGCCAGTTTCGAAGGAGGAGCGAAGCTCGCGAGGAAATCCAGCAGCTCGTGGGCCACAAGGACCCGAGGAATACACTACGGTTAAGAGGCATTAGTTGCGACTAGCCAATTTGAGTGAAATTAGCTAGTTTAGTCTGTTGTTATAAACTATATTAATCTCAGTATAAAAAGCCTATGAATCCAATAACAAACCCATTTGCTCCTGGTGCTGGCACACCCCCACCGGAACTTGCAGGCCGTGACGAGCTTCGTGAAACGGTTCGCATAGCGGTTGAGCGTGTCCGTCTGGGTCTCCCAACGAAGAGCATCTTAATGGTTGGTCTTCGAGGTGTTGGCAAGACTGTACTTCTGGATCGAATGAGAACTGACGCTGAGGGATGTGGCATTCAAACCTTACGTATAGAAGCACCGGAAAACCGTTCACTGCCAGGAATCCTGGCCCCCCAGTTACGCCAATCCTTGCTAAAGCTCTCCCGGAATGCACAGGCCAAGGATCTCGCCCAACGTGCGCTCAGGGCATTGGCTGGGTTTGCTAAATCACTGAAGGTAAAATATGAAGATATTGAGGTGGGGTTTGACTTTGAGCCCGAGCCAGGACTTGCGGATAATGGTGATCTTGAACATGATTTGCAAGCTCTATTGGAGTCTGTGGGTGCGGCTGCCCAGATCGCAAAAACAGTCATTGCAATATTCGTTGATGAATTACAGTATGTCAAAGAAGAAGAACTCGCAGCGATCATTACTGCGCTGCACCGTACTGCCCAGCAAAGTCTTCCGGTGATTCTAGTGGGGGCTGGACTACCGCAATTGAGAGGCCGAATGGGGAAAGCCAAATCTTACGCAGAACGGTTGTTCAATTTCCCTGGGATCGGTCCCCTATCTCCTGAGTTTACGAAAGATGCTGTTCTTAAACCAACAAAAGCTCAAGGTGTTGATGTCACTCCTGACGCGTTGGATCGCATCGTGAAAGAGACTCATGGTTATCCTTATTTTGTACAGGAATGGGGAAAACATTCGTGGGACGCTGCAGTCGTCTCGCCGATTACCTTGCAGGATGTTGAAAATGCATCAACAACAGCAATTGCAGCACTTGACGAAAGTTTTTTTCGTGTAAGGTTTGACCGGCTCACTCCCGCAGAAAAAATATACCTCCGAGCGATGGCCGAAAAAGGGCCTGGACCACACCGATCAGGGGATATTGCTGAAGTATTAGGACGTGAAGTGACCTCACTTGGTCCCACCAGAAGCCAGCTGATTGCCAAAGGCATGATTTGGAGTCCATCCCATGGAGATACTGCTTTCACCGTACCTTTGTTCGATGAGTTTATGCATCGAATTATGCCAGGTGACGATTGGAAATCCTAATCGGCGAACATTAAGGGCGCGAGATCACTTGCTTGTGACCAGTGTTGAACCGCATCGGAATTTCTCGAGGGCCTCCGGCCGGAGGAAGCGAAGGAGATCGCCCTGCCCCAGACCGTTTTCCTGACCCCGGAATCCGCCCGCCCGGCACCCTCAGAAACCGAACATACCAAACGACACGGGAATTATCTGTGTTTTGTTGTAGTTGGAGCCGATTCAATTTAAGAAATTGGTTTAAAACCGAGTCGATATTGCGCTCCTCCTTGATTTTACTTTGATAAAAATTCAACAACTTCTTTCGGTTTTGATTCAGTAAGAGTTTTAAAAAATATGTTAAATGATTTCGCAGCGTCAATATTAGCGCCATCAGATATTATTGACATTTGCTTTGCATCAAGTGCAGAAGTCTTAGAATGAAACTTACCAAGGAAATGCATTGTTCTAAACATTTCTTTCATGATAAAAAATATTCCGGTTAAAATTGTATTTGCTCCGTTTCTTACTGCTGTTGAATCATCAGATGCTTTATTTATGATTGGATTTAAGCTGTTTAATGTGCCAAGAATTGATTCAAGGTTCTTATTAATTGAATCAGAAATCGACTCCCCATTCATTATTCTTTTGTAGTCTGAAACAATAATTCTTTCAAACAAAGCAACCCTGGTCTCCCCGGTTCTATTAACAATCTCCCTAATCATTTCTATTCGATCCGTTGCTAATCGAATTGAAGTTACTTTAGTCTTTTTTTCGATCAAAGTTTTGCTCCTTGCTAAGATTACTTGTTACTTTAGATATTATAATGAGTTGCCGTTGGCATGCTTTCATATATTTGAACAGGATGATTACGCCTAATATAATAATAAATCATGGTCATACAGATTGTAAGCTTACAAATTAAACCTACCTTAGGTACGTTAGGTGTGACGAAGTAACAAAAGGGGCTATCTTCTTATAAGGCTGATTGTTCTTGGATGCTCTTTAGGAAGAAAAGATTCATCGCCTGAAGGACAAAATCGCGTCTCTTCTACCTATTTTAGAATGGAAATTGTTTCTGCTGTTTCTATTCTTGCTTTTCTTTCTTCATTAATTTTATCTATTATCATCCCATCAAAAATCATTCGGACTCTCATGAAATTATATACGGGGTCGATTAATCCTGCATTTTTATAATCAAAAGTCTCTGGATTTAGTTTTTCGGTTTTCTCCATCTTAGCGATTTCAAATATCTGTTCATTCATTTCAATCAAGAGAATCTCGATCTAAATGAGATTCGGTATCCACACCACATGGTATTTGCATTCATAAACGGTGTGACTTGGTTTTTTGAAACGACCCATAAACCCGCCTCCTTTGGTTAAATTGTGGTTTCTTCTCACCACTGGAGGTACTTTATGGACATATACAAAGCAAAACTATATCTCTATACCGCCCGGCCATAGGCCGGCGAACTTTTATAGTAAAGAATCCCCCGCCATACAGACTGTGTCGTAATTGCTTCGGAAAACCTGCCAAAACAAATTCGCCTTTTTGCCGACCAGTTCCACGCTTAGGCCCAAGAATAAACTATCCAATCTTTTCAATTATCACAATTGTCATGTCGGCAGTACCAGGCTACCCTGCCTTCAATTGCCAACAGTTGCAATACATGATGGCACCCCACCCAGTAGGGTGATCATTCTTCGAATATTGAATGCCGACCCGAAAAGCGAAATTTCCGCTTTTACACCCCCGGCATAGCCGGGAACTATGAACTATTATATCTGTGGGGATCAATAAGCGGTCCTGCGGAAAATATGGTGGAGCACCGTCGACTGATGTCGGCGGTCACATAAATGTCCATCGGCTTATGGAGAAATTACATGTGCGACATCCCGTAGCAGAAGGCTCCCGACATAATCGGGAGGCCTCCTACGGAGGGGGCAAAGCTGCGTTGCAGAGCGGTGTCTTTTGCTCACTTTTCTATACTGAAGAAGAAAAGGCAAATGACATAATTATCTGCGCGAAGCGTTTCTACCTTGCCTTCGGGAACGAAGAGACAACGGGCAAGAGACATAAAATTAGGTGCACAGCACCACTACCCTCCCCTTAAGAAATTTTATTGACAACAGGAGGCGTCCTATCCGCCTGTTCGCCGCCAGTCACCATCAATTTGATATCATGTTGTCATCAAATTGATACCTCTTTGAAACAAATTCTTGTTCCTTTCCTCTTTTTTACCATAGAAAACCGATTCCTGTTCTGGCACCCGTTTTGATTATTAGATACCGGCCCATTTTACTCGCTCAATATCAAGAGGCAAGAAGGAACCCTATATCTTCCCACGATGTACCAGAAATATCAGGACCAGGGCATCCTGGACCAGGAGCTGGAGAAAGCAGGCAAGCGAGCGGAGGAAATGATCGGGGAATTGATCGAGCAGGGCCTCAGGCCGGAGGAAGCGAAAGAGATCGCCCTACCCCAGACCATCTTGCTGACCAATTGATAAATACTACTTAACTAGGATGCATAATTTCACATTATGTAAACTTAAGAGAAACATTGTCTAAAATCAAGCAGAAAAGGGCTCTTTAGTTTCTGTAAAAAAGGAGTTTAAAAAATGCAGAACGAAGAAAACGGAACGAATGAACCGGAATACTTGAACGCCCGACAGCTTGCCGGGAAACTCAATGTATCCTTGAAATCTGTCCAGAACTGGACAGCGGCCCGACGACTTCCGGTTGTGAAGCTAGGGCGGATAAATCGGTATCCCAAGTGTGAAGTCGAGAAGCGCCTTTTATCGGGAAGTCTATTGCAGGGTAAATAGAGTGTTACAGAGGCAAAAATGGTATATTACTACCATTGCCGCATCCCGTACCATGCGAAAGGAATAAAAGCATGAGTACGAGGAAACGAGAGCCGGGAATCCGGCCAATAGGTGAAAACAAGTGGCGCGTCGTTGCCCGTGTCCGGGTAAACGGAAGGATCGAGCATCGGCAGCGCACACTTGAAGGCACTAAAGAACAGTCGCGGGAACTGCTTGCACAATTCAAGCGGGAAATCCGCGCCGGAACAAATGCCGAACGCTCTTTGACACCAATAAAAACCTTCGGAGAAGCACTTCAATTTTACCTTGAACGGAATGAAGCCGGAAGGTCAATGTCCTATTTTAAGAGGCTCCTGGCAGATTTGGGAAGCATATCAATTGCCGCGTTAGGTGAACGTTTTGATAAGTACCTCCAATTACTCAAAAGCAGCGCCGGGCAGCGGACAGGAAAGCCGTTATCAAATGGGACGATAAACAGAGTCCTTGCTTGGTCAAAGGCGGCGCTCAATTTTGTCGAAGAACGGGGATTGATTAAAGGAAATCCTTTAAAGCATTTCAAGAAGCTAAAAGAGACACCCCGCGACGTGGTAATGTCAGACATTGACCGGCAGCGGCTCCTTGATGTGATCGAGAGGGAAGCGCCTCATCTAAGCGCAATCGTGCGTTTTGCCTTGCAGGTTCCATGCCGCAAGTCCGAGCTTGTAAATTTGTCGACGGATGATCTTGACCTGTTTAATAATTGCATCCGGGTAAAAAACGGCGAAACAAAAAATGGCGCGGGAATTTGGAAACCGATACCCCCGAACATGCGGGAATATTTTCAGACAATACCTTCCGGGTGCAAACATGTTTTTTACCGGCAGGATAAGAACGGGTATCACGGATTAGGTGATTTTAAGAACGCATGGCGGCGCTGTTTAAAGATTGCGGGTGTCAATAATTTCAGGTTTCACGATACCAGGCATTGCAGCGCATCAGCGCTTATCGACAACGGGACGCCTGAACAGGTAGTAATGAGTATTGCCGGATGGAAAACAAATATGCTTCGGGTATATTATAACCGTGAGCCGAAAAAAACGCTCGATTTAGTCCGTTTTGATCGTAAATGTGATAGTGCTGTGATAGCGCCGAAGGCCGAAGCGGTGTAAAAACCCTTAATATGATATGAAAAGGCAGGAATTGACAAACGACCTACGGATTTCTAATCCGCAGGTTAGGGGTTCGATTCCCTTAAGGCACGATTGAAAAACCCCTTGACGTGCAACAGCAATGCGTGTGCAAGGGGTTTTTTGATATGCTTCCCTTCTCTGGGCCAACCTGTCGATTCGTGGGATCGCCTATCAAAATCTGCTATATTATTGAGGAAAAGACGAACATTCCTCAAATAGTCGGGCGCACGGTCAATGAGAACGCCTTTCCTGCTGCGACTGCAGATCTTTTCCCTTGCCGGTGCGCTGTTCGTCACCTGCGTTCACACAAATTCCCCTCACGCGCCCATCTCGGGGGTCTTGGGAGACACCTTTGTAGCCTATACTAGCTTCACAATTAACAACAAATTGACGGAATGGAATTTGGCAACCACCATTCTTCAGAAAATCTAGAATGGCAAGCCTGCTGGGCGACGTCATAGCTCATTTCCGAGGGTTCGTTTCTCGACGCCTTTGCAACAAGAGGCAGATACGGGGTAACTGGGTACACTCGGCTTTTGATAAAGGACACTATTTCCGGCGAGCAGTGGTAATCGCTCGTCTCTCCCCAAAACGGGAAAGACTGTGGGGGATCAACTCGGGTCTGCAATGTCTCAATTTGCCCTGATTTCGTCCATGCCGACCGCTGCACGTTTCTCGATTTTGGCAGCACGACTAGCAACTTGATTGGCAATTTCTATGGCATCCATCAACATATCTCCGTTGCCTATTTCTAGGGAACAACGCGTCCATTGCTCTAGAATCCTTTCGGAGAATCAGAAAGGGGCCCCCTATCCAATCGCAGATCAGAGGAACAAAATAAAGTGATTTGACTAGCCGAATTATATGATTATGATATAGATTATCAGGCGAAGGACTTCCACCAAATCGGTGCTTTTTGCTAATGAAAATTTCTCCAGCTGGCCATGCTTTCTTATTCGTTTCCCCTTGGCGCGTGAGATGGAGGATGCGGATTTCTCCTGGCCGCAAGTATCTATTCCGAGAAATCCTCACGAACAGGAAGCAGCAAAGAGATGGAATTCTATCGCTTGCAAGAACAAAGTTGTGGTCTCTAGCAGTTTTTCTTTTGTGGTTCTGCGCTTTCCCCCTTGCTCAGCCCTTGCCTTCTGCAAATGACGATATTCCCGATTCTAAATCAATCAGCGTGACCATCGGCGGCAGCTTCTTTTTGACAGGTACGTATCCTGCCTCTCCCTCGGAGCGTGTCGATCAGTTCTTGACAAGAATCGGCGCAAAAGCTCAGAAAATCAAACCGGAGAACAACAACTTTGCGAAAAGGTCCATAGTCCTGAAGAGAGCAACCAAAGAGATCCAGACTGTTGACCTTTTGAAATTCCAGGCGACAGGAGACTACAAGTTCAATCCGTACCTGAGAAATGAAGATGTTCTGATCATCCCACCTCTTAATTTGACCTTCAATTTTGTGTCCATAGGTGGCGCGGTTTGCGTTCCCCAAACAATGCAGTTCGCCGATGGTGACAGATTGGCAGATGCCATCACCATTGCACAAGGGATCGATCGCGCATACGAGAACGTGACAAAGGCCTCGATAAGCAGACTAAGCGGGGACGGAAATTCTGAAGAGCAGGTGACTGTTGCCATTTCAGAGAATCCACCGCTTCGCCGTGGCGACCGCGTGACAATACTTGCGGATGAACTCCAAAGAAAAGATTACGAAGTTGTCATCGACGGCGAAGTTAATCACCCGGGAGCTATTCCCATAACGAAAGATAGCACGACTCTGAGAAAGGTTATAGAGAAGGCTGGGGGAATCAAGCCTTCCGCCGACCTCAACAGAGCCGAGGTTATCCGAGGACCCAACGTCTTCAGATCGGCGCTGTTTTCCGAAGAGTTTGAAAAATTTCTCATGCTGCGGATGTCTGATATTTCGTACGAAGATTCGGCGTCTTTCAGTATTGATAACAAGCTGCGCTTTTTTCGGGGAAACGGTACGGTTGATTTCCACAAAGTGACAAACGACTCGTTTGCCGACGGTGATTTCGTGGTTAGGAGCGGCGATTACATTTATATCCCAGGGAAGACGGATTTGGTGTATGTCTTCGGGCAGGTGAATTCTCCCGGCTACGTTAAGTACAAGAATGGAGAACATTTGATCTACTACTTGGATCAGGCCGGCGGCGTTGGACTGACCGCGAAGAGTGAAATCTACTTGATAAAAGGAAAGACTCGAAGCTGGGTTCGCGTGCGCAAGGATGCCAAGAATGACATAGAGGACGGCGATTTCATTTGGATTCCCAAAAAGCCGATAAGATACTTTGCGTACTATTTGCAGCAGATCGGCACGTTTATTTCGATAGTTGGCGGAATTGCCACTGTGCTCCTACTATTTATTCAATTCACAAAATAGAGATTCATCATATGTTGGAAAATAGGAAACTGGAGCTTCTCGACTATCTCGTTTTACTCGTTCGGTGGAAGAATGTTCTCATTTCAGTATTTCTGCTTTCCCTGACTACATCCTATCTCATTATCCGGTTCACCGTCGAAAGCGAATTTACGGCAAGTTCAATAATGATTCCTTCAGCGGAAGCGAATGCGATGTCCGGCCTCACTTCGCTCCTGAAAGATTTTTCCGCGGTGATGCCATCGGGGCTGGGAAGCAGCGCAAAAGAATCTGAAATGGATCTCTACAATACGGTGATCTACAGTCGTTCATGTATCGATTCGCTGATTAAGAAATTCGATTTGCAACGCCTTTACAAAATAAAAAGCAGAGAAGAGACCATCAAGTCTGTGCGCAAGAAGATCAAAACCGAAATAACAATGGAAAATGCCTTTGTTGTTTCGGTGCATTCCAAGACGCCGCAGTTGGCATCGGACATCACCAACTACTTGGTAGGGTACCTCAACGACAAGATAATTCAACTTCATGTTGCCAAGGCAAGAGACAATAGTCTCTTCCTGTCGGAACGCTATGAAGAGATTAAAAAAAGCCTTGCATCTGCGGAAGATTCTCTCGAAGCGTTTCAAGAGAAGACGGGGATTTTTGAAGCCACTCAACAGGCGCACGCAACAATCGAAAGTTTTGCCAAGCTTGAGTCCGATCTTGCCGTAAAGCAAGTGGAATACAGTGTCTTGAGCAAGGTTTATGGTGAAAACTCCCCGACTTCCTCAAACGCCAAGATCTCCTTGCAAGAGTATGAAAAAACGGTTAACCGTCTCAAGAACAGCCAAGATAGAAGCAGCGTTGTTGTGGGCCTTAGTTCATTACCGCAGAAGGCAAAATATTACTACAAGTACTATAGGGATGTAAAGATCTTTGATGAAATTCTTGGATTCATTGTTCCCCTCTATGAACAATCCAAATTTGACGAACAAAGAACCGTTCCAGTCCTTCAGGTAATCGACGCCGCGGTGCCTCCCGAAAAGAAGTCCTTCCCGCCAAGGACCATTGTATCACTCGTTATTGCTTCACTTTCATTGCTATTTGTAGTTTTCTTTTTGATTCTTAGGAATCTTCTGGCGTCGAGTACCAACCCGAAGATATCTCTTATCAAGAAGGATTTGTTCCATTTCGGAAACTCATAGAGCGGACGATTGCGTGTGCTCCTTCATTTTCTCCACCTGCCGGTCGCCTCTTTCTTTTCAAGCAACGGTCTGTTGGTCGCAGCAGCTGTTATTGTTTCCGCCATATACGCCCTCGTCTTTGGCTCTGTTGGTCTGGAAAAGCATGTCCTGTCGCTGCTGATTGGGTTGCCCTTCTTTTTGGTTTTTGTTTTCAATTCCGATATCATCTCCGTCGTTTGCATTTTGCTTCTGTTTGCAAAACTTGATGTTTTTGTTTACAAAGTCGTAGTCTTGTCTTCTATTCCTTTGGCCTTTTCATTCGTCATGGCTTACCGATCCGGCAGCCTACAAAAAGTAAAGGTTCCAATATATGGTCCTTTACTGATCTACCTTGTTTGCATTGTCCCATCGTTCTGGAACTCCCATAGCCTGTACACCAGCACACTGAATCTGCTCAATTTTGCATCTATGATCCTCATGTTCACCGTACTCGGAAATCATGTTACAAAATACAAACAAGTTACTTGGCTCTCTGTGGCATTTGTTGCGGCCTCTCTTCTCAATGGTTCTAACGTGATAGTTGACGGTTTGCTGACGCGTCAGCGGGTTTTCGGATTCGCGGGGGTAGTATATGTGGATTTCGTCTGCATCGCAATCATAGTGACTACCATCGCCGCATTTTACCAGACAAATGCCAGGAGAGTCTGGCTTGTCCTCATCAGCATCTTCCTTTTTGCCTCTCTTCTTTTCACTCAAACGAGGAATGTCTTTATACCGCTGACCTCGTCGCTTGTTTTCCTTCTATCGTACTTGTTTTTCGACAATGCGGCATTTTCGATTAATCGTCGCAAGATGCTTTTGTCGTTGTTCACCCTTTCCACCGGGATTGTGGTCGCGATTATTGTTCTTAGTCTAATTGTCCCTGGAATCTTTGAGAGATTCGCTGATTTCTTTTCAAAGAAACAGCACATTAGTACGGATGACCCTCTGGTCTCAAATACTCTGATTTCCCGACTCCTTATATGGCATACTGCCTTCAAGGCCTTCTTGCAGCACCCTTTCGTCGGGATCGGAGCGTATTCCTTTTGCTTCGATTCTCAATACTATCGCACAATTCCAATCTTCCTTTACAAGAATTGGGTTCAAGGATTAAGCCCTCATGTGGCTTACCTTGCAGTCTTGACCGAAACTGGAATACTGGGCTTTGCCGGGTTCACAATCTTCTTGATCTCAACTCTTAGAATGGGCCATCGCTCTCTCAGGGTCTCTCATTCCAGGCTTGAAAAATTCTTCTCCCTGGGAATCTTGTCGCTTCAGGTCTACGTGTGCTTCTCAATGGCCGTTACGGACGCTTGGTTGTGGGGTCAATGCGGAATGCTCTGGAGCATTATTCTCGGTATCTCAATTGCTAATTACAAGATCATTATGAGGTCCCAAAGTCCACGTGGATAAGAACAACAGAAATTCCCTCTGGCTAGCCTCGCAATACGCCGTATCGCTCGTGCTCTCCCTTGTTGGCCTGAAACTAAACTTGCTTTCCTTTGGGGGGCAAATGTTCAGCATTTGGCTCCTGATTTTTTCCATATGGGGAGTCGGAGGGGTAGTCGATTTCGGCTTCAGCGTCTCAATAGTGAGGTTCGTAGCTCGGGATCGTCACGATTCTTCCAAGACGAACAGAATAATCTCCACGGGTTTCTTTCTTTTTCTTTTACTCGGTGTCGGGATCTTTGTCGTCGGATGCGTGTGTGCTGAGGCCTTCTATCTGCACAACGTTGCCTTGGTCCCACAAGATTTTGTGCATATGGCGAGAACTATTTGCTATTTGTCCGGATTTGTTTTCTACGCTTCCTACCTATCGACAGTGTTTAGGGCCATATTTGAAGGTCATGAGAACTTCGTTCTAACCAGCAAAGTTGCCTTGTTGTATAACTTGACGACTTTTTCTGCCGTTGCCGTTGTGTATTTTTATCATTTATCAATAATTTGCTTGGCAGTGCTCTATAGTCTTTCTGCCGCGATGCAACTCATTTGCTATGTTTTCGCTTTCAAGAGGCGTCTGCCAACCCTGAGAATTAGCCCCTCACTTGCAAGTCTTTCCACCTTCAGGCACATCTTCAAGTTCAGCGCTTCGGTTCAGATTACCTACTTCCTCGGTTCGCTCATTGATCCCATAACGAAGTACATCATCGGAACCAACTCACAAAACAGGCTTGTTCCCCCCTACGAAATCGCACGGCGTTTTTCGCTTGCCGTCTCGGGGTTATTCTCGTTCGCATTTCGAAACGCACTTCCGAGCACGAGCACGCTCATCTCTCGCTCAGAGCAGCGCGAGTATGTTTGCTCGCACGGGGTCCGGCTTTCTAAACTAGGAGTCTCCTATTCAGGTATTTTCTTTGGGGTTCTTTCTGTCGTCTTTTGCCTCTTTTTTAAATACTTCTACAAGTCCGATGACAGTATCATAATATTCCTCGTTCTTGCATTGGCGGAATCAGTGAACAATACAGGGTTCATTCTTTACACATTCATACTTGGCATTGGGCGCGCATGGTTTCTAACGTTCTTGCAGCTATCCAACGTTGTTATAGGTGCCACTTGTCTTTGGATTGGTTTTGCCGTATGGAATAGCGTCCTCGGCCTCCTTGGGTATTTTCTTTCCGTCGTAATGGGCAACATCGGAATGATGCTGGTAATTCGATATCAAACAGAAGTTGGCCTATTGAGCTTTTATAAACAGACCAACATGCTGAAATTGCTTGTACTCAATTTGCTGATGTTGTCAAGTGCAGCAATAATATTTCTCGACCATCGCCTCTGGTTGGTTTCTCAAATCTTTCAATCCGCCGGATGCGTTCTTCTTTTCCACGGTGAGATCATGCTGGCTTGCAAAATTCTTTGTCGGCAGGTAGCGCGCCACCTTCCCAGGCATCCCTAGCCAGCCCCACCCCAACGGCGAGCCGCTGGACGGCAGCTGCGCAACGTCAAAGTCTTCCGTATCTTCTCTGAATTGAACGCAGGGCTTCCAAAACGCTCGTCAATGGGGTGTCCGGAATTCGTGCGATGGAACTGCGGTGTTTCAACCGAAAGTAAAGGTTGAATAGCACCTCATTGAACCGAAAAGACCGATGTTTTTTCCGAATTATGCTGCGAGACAAATCGGGATCCAAATCGCAAATGAATCGGCCGCTTTCTGCGAGATCGGCAAACCACCAAAATGGCGGATGACGGCCGGCTTTGATTATTCGGTAGGTGTGGTCGATATGCTCGCAGGCATTCTTGAACACTTCATCCATGAGCCCGACCCCGCGCAACACATCCGCATTGTAATAGGAGAATGCACCGACAATATGCTGGTGGAACGAGAGAGAAACGTCTAAAGAATATTCATGGGTGAATCTCGGGTTGGGGCGTCCGTCCGGTAACTTGTTCGCCGGTCCGTGAAGTGCGAAGTTGAAATGCCCAATCCCAGATCTCTTGCTAGCTTGAATGTAGGATTGGAATATTGTCTTGGAAGTTATTGCAAGATCATCCTCGCACAGGAAGATATGCTCACACCCTTGTCCAAGCAGGAATCGGAAAGCATCGTTCTTCGATTTCCCAACACCGCGGTTTCTTGCATGCTGGATGACGTGATGAACTCTACTCGGATAGCTATTAGTATCATAGGGCGTTCCATCATTGACCACCACGAGAACGTCAGCCGCGGGAATGCTTGAAATGCACTGCCGAAAGAAATCTTGGCGATTGCAGGTGATAACCGCGACCCCTATTTTGGGGTTCATTGGGCCGTCCCCGTGAGAAGTCGGTCGTATTGCCGTCTGATGAGGGCTGCAAAAGGATTCTTGAGGTAAGGTTTGCAAAGGGCAATCGCAAGATGCCTATTTCCACTTGCCTCGAACACTACTGAAGCAAACCAGCACCAGAAAAGCTTGGGGAGAATCTTTGATTTTGCCCCTCCCAGCAGCCGGTGGACCACCGAATAGAAGATCTTAGGCACTGCACATCTGAAAAGGAGATTCCGTTGCAGCCGTTTGCGTTCCTCCGGCCTGAGTGCCGCGATGTAACGCCGTGCGTACTTGTCTTGGACAAGATAGCTTTCGGAATCAGTCAAGGCGCTATTTAGATGTTCCTTGTTTGATTTATTTTCAGACAAGTAGTATGATCCTAGGACTTCGTTCAAGAAGAAGAAGTTGAACCTTTCGGCTACCTGGCAGAAAAAGTCATAGTCGCCCGCAACTTCGAGAGACTCGTCAAACCACAGGTTAGCTTCATGGTGCAGTGAAGCGCGCCACATCGGCTGCGAGCCGAGACAGAATCCCGACAAAAATCGGATACGCGAGAACGGCAAGCGACCAAACACAGGCCGAGACCTGCATTGCGAGAATGGCTGATTTTCTACATTTGTTATGTATTGATCCCCGTAGACTACCGCATACTGGCTATGATGCTCCAAGAAATCCGACATTTCTTCCAGCGCGTCAGGACGCAGTCGATCATCGGTATTTGTGTTCGTCAGGTACTTGCCCGAGGAAATCGCGATTCCCCTATTCCAGGCTTTATATATGGTCTCCCTGTGCTCGGTGCGGATATATTTAATTGAGGGATACGTTTTGAGGTAGTGCTTCACAACCGAGTCTTCATCTTGCAGTGAACCGCTGTTGACCACAATTATTTCAAGCCTTTGCGCGATGGTTTGGGCGAGCAAGTCCTCGAGTTTTCCACGAATGAAACGTTCCGAATTGAATGTCGAGACTATTGCCGAAACCAAAGGATTTTTGCGATTTGCAGAACCTGTTTCCACAAGACTTCCCTCGCTAAAAATCGATAACAATTGCAGGTAAACAGCAATGCCCACTCGCCGAGGCAACAGATTGTCTTGGATAGCGGTGGATCAAGAAAGGAATCCGCATCTGCGGGATGCCGCCCGGCATTCTTCCGGTACGCTCACCACAAGCTCAACTGCCGGAGTCTCCCATGTTTTCTCTATACCCTCATTAATCGAAAAATATAGATCGCGCCGTTACAGTCACACATACGGCAAAGGATTTATCATTTCCCTTAGGTGGCCAATTCGATACCAATTGAGGCACAATTCGAGTGAACCTGCAGCAACGTTTGTTGGCCGGACACCTGTAAATACCTGCGTTGAGTATTCCGGCATGAACCATATTTTCCGAAGAACTTGAGCTGCGGAGGCCGAACACGTGAATGCCATGTCGCATGTGGGGACGTATTTGAGGCGTGAAGGTCTTCGTTCGTTCCTAAGCAACGTCATTTATGTATACAGATATTGGATGTACCGCTATTTTCAGGGACATTCGAAGCCATCCAGTAACATCTCAGCCGAAATTCCGGAAACGGGTCCATTATTCTCCATTGTCACTCCCTGCTATCGAAGCAATCCGGCATGGCTCCTGCAATGCATCGAGTCTGTCTTGAATCAATCCTATGCGCGCTGGCAATTGTGTCTCGGGCTTTGCGAAGTTGAGCATGATACCAGAAAGAAGATTGAGAAACTCGCCGAATCTGATTCACGGCTTCAAATCGTAGACATCAGGGAGAATCTGGGAATATCTGAGAACTCCAACCTTATTGCCGGTCTTGCTTCGGGGGATTATGTTGGATTTCTAGATCATGATGATTTTCTCGATTGCCATGCGTTGGCTCATATGGCGCACGCGATCAACGACTCCGGATTTGACATCGTATATTCAGATGAGGAACGAGTTTCTGAGAGGGGCGACCCCATTTACTTTCCTCTCATCAAGCCCGATTGGGCGCCCGAAACATTTTTGTCCTACAACTACTTTTGCCATTTTACCTGCCTCAGACTCTCCCTATTCAAGCAATTGGGCGGTTTGAGGAAAGAGTTTGACGGAGCACAGGACTACGATCTCTATTTACGTGCAGTTGAGGTCACCAAAGCCATTGGCCACATTCGCAGAGTGCTGTATTCTTGGCGGGTTTGTGCAAATTCATCCGCAAGCGGAGTTGCACGAAGCAAGCCCTATGCGGTAACGTCCTGTATTGCTGCAATGCGGGATCATTTTCGAAGAACAAACATCGCCGCGACCGTAGAACACGGAGTGTACGACGGAAGTCTGAGGACAAGGCCTGTTGTTGCCCCTTTTCCGCAAATCGATATTTTTATTCTTTCCGGCGGTAATGTCTCATCCATCGGGAAGTGCCTACGAAGTATTTCTTCACGAAAATACCCATTCCGAGTTTCTATTCACATTGTCACGGTTGCCTTGCCAGAAAAAGTCTTAAGGGAACTATCCCTCTCGGATCCGAACATAGGTGTTGAGCGCAGTCCCAATTCAACCGGTTTGATTGCATCGCTCAATCGAACCGCGCTATGCAGCAAAGCGGAGTTTCTCGTTTTCATGCATGATAAGACGCTCGTGCTCCACGACTCTTGGCTGGAGAATCTGATTGAACTTGCAACTCTCGAAAATATCGGCGCTACAGGGGGGATGCTCGTTACAAACAAGGGCAGGATTCATAGTGCAGGTTTGGCATTGGATTCGCATCGGATGACGCTTAACATCAACAAGGGACGCAAACACTCCGGTTTCGGATTTGCAAATTGGGCGCAGATTAATCTAAATGTCAGCACGCTAGACGGTGGTTGCCTTTGCACGCGGCGCGAAGTCTTCTCAGCAGTTGGAGGTTTCGATGAAAATTGCTCCCTGCTATTTTACGACCTAGATTTCTGTTTAAAATTGCGGATTCTCGGAAAGAGGCTTATCTACACGCCATTTACCGTATGTCAATACAGTGGCCGCCTCACTGGCCACCGCCATAAACGACGGATGCGTTTGCTGCGTCAAAAGTGGTTTCAAGAGCTTGAACACGACCCCTATTTCAATTTTGATTACTTCTGGAAGCCCTCCTCGTTGCTATTTTTTCCTTTGAAAATACCTTCCTTCTTGAGAGCCAATTGGAAGTTGTTGTGGGCATTGCTGGCCGGCTCCAGGTCACCCCATCTCGAATAGCCGTGTCCAGCCTGTGCGATATACCTCTTCTTCATTCGGGTCCGTTCGACCACTCCATTTCCCGGTTTAGCAATTCGTTCATTTCAAACTGCCATGCTTGTTGGAATGGCGGAGCCAACAAACCAGAGCCGCATTCCCCCGTTCTGGCAGTTCAAGGTGCAGCATGTTGATGGTGAGAGAGACCTATTTCTTGCGACCTTGCCACGGCCACAACTTCGGAAACTATATTTACTTTCTGTTATCTGCCGCCTGGCATGCTCGTATTGTCCGGTCGACTCAGTTCACTTTGTAGAAAGTTCTCTATGCATGTTCTTGTTACCGGTGCCAACGGGTTCATCGGGCAACATCTTGTTCGGGCTCTGCTGGACGCCGGCCAAGTGGTACGGTGCATGTACAATGCAAAGAAACCACTACATTTCTTCAAAGAGGCAGAGGTTGAATGGTGGGATGCCGACCTTCGCGATGCAAACTCGATGCAGGGAATCGCGAAGAACATCGACCTGGTTTACCATTTGGCCGCAATTCCAAGAAATGACATCAGCAAGTCTTGGGAGGATTTTCGAATTCAGAACATTGAAGGCACAGCGTTGCTTCTCAAGGAAAGCAATTCCTCGGGAGTCAAACGCTTTGTTTATGTAAGCTCTGTCGAAGCCGCTGGATACGGAGATGGAACGCATCCGCGCGTTGAATCGGACCCTTGCCATCCAGAAAACAACTATGGCAAGAGCAAACTACTTGCGGAAGAACTTGTTGGAAAAGACGGATGGAGCTTTGAGTATGTCATCACGAGGCTACCAATGGTCTACGGTCCCGGAACATTCCTGATCGTGCCGAAACTTTTTGGTTTTGTCAAAAAGGGATTCTATCCACTCATCGGGAGCGGTGAGACCTTGATGGAGTTCTGCTATGTTAAGAATGCGGTGAGCGCACTTCTGCTTGCAGGGTTGGACGCACGGGCAAAAGGCGAGCTTTTCTACGTTTCCGACATGCGATCCTATTCCATCAAGGAGGTCGTTCTCCATATCGCCCATGCCATGAACGTAAAACTGGTTCTCTTGCATATTCCCATTTCCCTTGCTCTGGCAACAGCCTTCCTTTTTGAGGCAATTGCAAGAGTCCTGCCATTCCCGCCAATTGTTTCAAGATACTCGGGCAAGCCCTTTTTCACGAGGGAGACCGTCAGGTGGACAACGCGAAACTGCAACATAGTCTCCACAGAGAAGATCAAGAAACTGCTTGGCTATTCCCCATCTGTCGATATTTCTGACGGTTGCAACCAGACCGCGACATGGCTTCGTGAACACTGGGAAAGCCGTAATGACTAACAGAATCGGGAGAAAAGGTCCCTGCAGAAGTTGAATTCGAACAACAGATCTCCGGAAGAGTTCGCTCGGGTCTTATCAGCGCAGAATTAATTCGTCAATTGCAATTGTTTCTCGTGCCGTCCTATCCCATGAAAACAGTCGAGCCCTCTGCGCCCCCAGATCCGAAAGCCGTTTGCGCAATTCCTTGTCCTCATAAACCTGAAGCATGCGGTGCGCAATCTCGTTGGTGTCTTTCGGATCAAAAAGCAAAGCAGCATCCCCTACAACCTCGGGAATCGAGGAAGCGCTTGAAGCCAGGACCGGCGTATTCACCGACATGGCCTCCAAGGGCGGAATCCCGAATCCTTCATACAAGGAAGGGTAAATGAGGGCCAATGCATTCCTGTACAAAGCGATGAGGGTCTGATTATCTTGATATCCGAGGAGTTTTATGTCTTGCGTAACGGGACTCTTTTCAATTTTTGCAATAGTTTCACGGTAGTTCCATCCCATTTTGCCAACGATAGCAAGCCGGGTTCTCGCGCCCGTCCTCGTCTTGAATATTTCAAACGCGTCAATAAGTCTTTCGAGATTCTTGCTGGGTTCGATTGTGCTGACAAAGAGAAAGTAGTCCGACTCCAAGCCCGGAAGAGCTGATGTCTGTTCCGATTGGGTTTCTTTCTCCAAGCCAAAGATTGGCCTGCAGGACGGGTAGACGGTTCTAATCTTGCTGCGTACATCAGGGAAGTGTCTTATCATGTCGTCTCTCGTGCTATTTGAATCGGCAATGATGAAATCAGCAAAGTGCGCGCTTACCGATATCATCTTCCTAAAATAGGCTCCGTGCCAGAATTTTCTACGCCCCGGAAAATTCAAGCTCGTGAGGTCATGGATGGTACACACCTTTCTACAGGCCGCCAGTACTGGAATGGAGTAGTTGGGAGAATGGAGAAGGCTTATCCCCTTGCGGGAAAGCAGCTTTGGTAAGAACACCTGTTCCCACATAAGCCTTTTTGCCCGAGTCATCGCCCCACATGCCACAAACTCGGCATTAGAAAACTCGGGTAGCCCCTGCTGGTCGTTTCTTCCGAATACCAACATCTCGAATCCGCTTTTCGGAGCCAAAGCAATTAGCGATTTTGTCAAGTATGTTATATAGACCCCTATTCCTGCCGGTTGAAGGGGAATCGATGTTATATCAATTCCAATTCTCATTTTCGCCGGTAACCTCCATAGAATCAAAAAATGGTGAACCCAATCCAAAGCGACCCATACTTATTGATCTGTTGGTAAATAGTTGACATCCGTGGCGTATGTTGTTCCCGCGAAAGCGGGGCCGCGACTTCGCCAGCATACAGAGCTCATGGAGCAGAGGCTCTTGCCAATCCACTGTATGAAGAAAAGATGGACTCCCACTTTCGTGGGAGTGACACATGTCACCTATTTATGCTCTGATTAATAATTGGGTAATAGTCGGACCAGATCGCCCGCCTAACCCCTGAACTGACCTTGAAAGTACTGCGCAATCTTGTAGGCAAACCATCCCCTCTTGAATTTCGCTCGTAGGCTTGCCGTTGACGTCTTGCGGAGTTTACGCCTGCATGATCTTCTTTCGAGAGCAACATCAAGCGACCTAAAGAAATCCAGCTTCCCTTTAATAAACGACAAAGCGGAACCACGATGCAGACAGACGAAGAAGCAGCCGATTTGATACAGAATATGTACGGGTAGGAATAGCAAATACAGACTTGCCGGGTAGTTGATGATCATCATGAATTCGACATTCCGCTGATAATAGTACGTATATTGCCGAGAGTTCCTTATGATAGTACCAGAAACTTTGTGCGCAACATGTGCGGTCGGGACATACAGGCATTCGTATCCAAGCATTTGTGCACGAAACCCAAGATCACAATCCTCATAGTAAGCCGGGGTGTAAATATCATCAAAAAGCCCAGTTTCTTCCAAAATGGATCTTCTGTACAGAGCCGCTCCCGCGCAGGCATAAAAGCACAATCGCGGAGTATTGATACTTGAATGGTTTGCCGGGTAGAATCGATAGGTGAAGGTTTGCCCGAATCCGAACAATTCGTCACCAGCCGAATCAATAATGGAAGGGTTATCCGCAAAAACCATTTTTGATGCGCACATTGCAATCTTGGTGTCTGTTTCGATGCCTCTCACCAATTCTTGCAACCAAGAGCGATCGACCTGCGTGTCATTGTTGAGAAGTGCGACGTATTTTGCCTGAGATGCGTTGATCCCCATGTTGTTTCCACTCCCAAAGCCAATATTTTTCTCCAAGGCTATTACCTTTACCACGGGATACTTCTCTCGCACGTAATTCGCCGAACCGTCCACCGATCCATTGTCAACCATAATTACTTCAAAATCGGTATATGATTGTCTCATGAGACTTTCGAGGCAACCTGCAAGAAAGTGTTTCCCGTTCATGTTGACAACGACGACACTTGTTTCCGGAACTGCAGTCACCGCCCTCTTTCCTTTGCTGAATTTGTTGTACAGTCTTTAGGGGACTTCTATTTATTCGGTAAAAAGTTCTGTCATCCCCGTGTCCTCCGCGGTGAGTCTTTCGCCCTGCCGCTAGTACTCGCTCTTCTTCGCGAAATCGAGGATCCACCCGATGCCGGCCGAGATCGAGAATACGCTGTGGTGCATTGCGAGTGTATAGTCGGGGTCCTTGAGGAACGGCGTTGCGCCCCATATATACCTGATGTCAATGGGAATTATCGCGTTGCCGTGTTTGATATCCACAGACAGGCCTGCGCACAGCCCAAGGTCGAACGGTTGCGTCTTCGCCAGCATGTCAGTCGTATTGCCCTGCATGTACACGGATTCCGAGATAATGGGGAAAGCAAAATCCGGGCCTCCGTACAGGACGGGACGGATCATGTCGTGTTTGTAAAATTTCCACTTGGCAAGAATGGGTATTTCGAGATAGGTAAAATTGTTGGGATACGTGTTGGCAAGAGGGTAGAGGCTGTCGGGGTTTTTCCAGTTCTCACCCCTGAACCCGAGCCCGATTTCCTCCTGAAGGCCAAAGCTCTCGGTGAGCCACTCACTCGCAAACGCGCATGCGTTGACCCCAATCCTGGGCACCATG